>MDSY01158463.1_pt1 | contig 59420 bp, 49 predicted proteins | sample 811131 | NCBI WGS metagenome assembly MDSY01 (sample SAMN05326643, study PRJNA326480) | marine metagenome | isolation source: seawater | place: Atlantic Ocean: South West | collected 2010 | reverse complement strand
GTCTAAGTTGGTGAGGTGAATACCATCAAATAAAGAATAGGTAGGGTGGGTTTTATATTGTTGCATATAAGAAGCTCTAAATCTAGCTTCGTGGTATTGTTCGTTTTTTATTTCACTATTTTCTATACAAACAGATTCAAATAATGGGTACATATATTTTTTCTAAAAGTTCGTGATATTCTTCTTCCATTTCGCTGAGGTGGGTTATACCGCCACCACTTTTGTAGAAAAGCGTATCGTTAATTTTTTCAATAAATCGAATGCTGACCGCACTATCGATTTGTTGTCCGTCGAAAACCCCAAAAATTCCCGTGTAAAATCCACGTGGTGTTATTTCTGCCTTTGAGATAATTTCCAAAGTTTTCTTTTTAGGAGCCCCACTAATTGATCCTGCGGGTAATGTTTTTAATAGTAATGTGGCAAATTCGTCTTTCCAGTGTTCAGGAAGCTCCCCCTGTATTTCCGTGCTGGTCTGTAGTAATTCTTGATTTCCTTTTTTAATTTTATCTACATACCTAAATTTATTTACCCTAACCTTTTTTGCGATCATAGAAAGATCGTTTCTAATTAGATCAACAATGGTGTTATGCTCGTAAAGCTCTTTTTTATTGGATAACAACAACTCTTTGGCATTGGGAACATTGCTGTTGATCGTACCTTTCATTGGATAAGAGAATATGTTGTCCTCCTTTATTTTAAGATAACACTCAGGTGAAAAAACAACAAATTTATCTTTATATAAAAGCTTATATGGCGCATGCGCTTTTTGGTAAATCTCCTTTAATTCTAACGGGGTGTCAAGCGCCGTTGGAAAGGTAAGGTTTAATAAAAAGCTATTACCTGTTTTTAACTCATGTTTTACTGTTGAAAAAGCCTCATTGTAAATTTCTTCTGAAACCAATGTTGGTTTCAGGTCAAAATTTAATTTTTCTAAAGATGAAGATGCTAGATTTCCATCATTACCGTTTCCTTTTATATTGAAAAAGATATTTTCGTTAGCAGCTTCTTCAAACGTAAAAACCTGTTTCGTTGTTTTGTCAAAATCTATGATAAATAAAAAGGGAACTCCATCTTGAAGAAAGCGGGTAACTTTATGTTCAAAATTTTCCAATGGTTTCGGGCTTTGCAAAAATGAACCTAAAATAGACCGTTGATTTGAGCGTCAATTTTATTGAGAATACTTCCTAAATCTTCTGGGTTGTCCACAAAATCCAAATCATCTACATCAATGATCAATAAATTGCCTTTGTTATAGCCATGTATCCAAGCTTCGTAACGTTCGTTCAACCTGCTCAAATAGTCAATGGAAATGGTGTTTTCATATTCCCTGCCTCTCTTATGAATTTGTTTCACCAAATTAGGTATAGAGCTGCGTAGGTAAATTAGAAGGTCTGGTGGATCTACCAGGCTTTCCATTAGATCAAATAAACTAGTGTAATTTTGAAAATCCCTATTGGTCATAAGGCCCATAGCGTGTAAGTTGGGCGCAAAAATATGTGCATCCTCGTAAATGGTCCTATCCTGTATAATTTCTTTACCGCTTTCCTTGATCTGTAAAATTTGGCGGTATCTACTATTTAAAAAGTAAATCTGGAGGTTAAAGCTCCAACGTTCCATCTGATTGTAAAAATCATCTAAATAAGGGTTCTCCACTACATCTTCAAAATGAGCTTCCCAATTATAATGTTTTGCAAGTAATCTGGTTAGGGTCGTTTTTCCTGCACCGATATTTCCGGCAACTGCTATGTGCATAGAATTAAATTGATTAATGGTTGTGTTCTTGTTCCCAAGAAGAATTCGATGGTACAAGATACAAGATAACAACAGGAAGTAAAAACATATTTGTTGTATGGCATAAAAAAAATGAAAGCAACGTAATTATTAACATACTTCAATTAAACCAAAAGCCAAAATTGGTGTCATACAAGCATTCTAATACGTACACATGAAGATATATAAGTGGTTTTTAAGTTTTGTAATCCTTTGCATGGGCATGAACTTGCATGCACAAGATTTTCAAGGAAAAGCGGTATACCAGAGTAAAACTCAGGTAAATTTTGATTTTGGAAACCGAAATATACCAGAGGACCGAAAAAAGGAGATGATGGAGCGTATTAAAAAGGCAAACGAGAAAACCTTTATACTCAGCTTTGATAAAACAGCATCTATTTATAAAGAAGAGGAGAAATTAGAGCAACCTGGAGAAAGAGGTGGTGGTCGTGGGCCACGGTTTGGAGCTATGGCCGGTACAGATGGCGATTTATATAAAAATATAAAAGAGCAAAGGTATTTGATAAAGAACGAGCTTTTGGGAAAGATTTTCTTAATCGATGATGAGTTGGAGACCTTGGAGTGGAAAATGGGTACCGAGTCTAGAAAAATAGGAAATTACACGGCGTTCAAGGCAACGGCAACAAAGACTATAAAGCGACCTAATATGAGTGCCATTTTTAGAAGACCGGGCAGAGGCGGGCAAGATAATGAAGAGAAGGAGAAAGAAGCTGAATTTACCATTAAAGAAGTAGAGATCGTTGCTTGGTATACTCCTGAAATCCCTATAAATCAAGGTCCTGGTCTGTATTGGGGTTTGCCGGGGTTAATATTGGCGGTGAACGATGATATTACCACAATTGTGTGTTCGGAGATTACAATGAATCCTTCGGAGAAAATGGAAATAAAAGCACCTAGCAAAGGTAAAAAGGTCAGCCAGGCAGAGTATGATGAGATTTCTCAAGAAAAGATGAAAGAAATGCGAGAGAATTTCAGGAATAGAGGTGGTCGGGGTGGCGGTAGGCCAAACTAATAAAAGTGCTTTTTAATTCATTTCAATTTATACCTATTACATGAGAAACAAAGTGCTTTTAACACTATTGCTAGTGGTGACGTCTGCTGTTGCCTTGGCCCAAGAAATTTCATTGTCCGGTACGGTTAAGGACAGTTTAGGGGTTGGTGTAGATATGGCCAACGTCATTGCGATCAATACGGCTACACAAGGTTTGGAGTCTTACGGTATAACCAACCATGCAGGGCTATTTAAATTGAAGTTGAAAACTGGTGAGCAATACACGGTTAAAGTGAGTTATCTTGGTTTTAAACCGGAGTCGTTTACTTTTACCGCTGGGGAGCATGATGCGGTTAAGGATATTGTTTTGCAAGAGCAGGCGGCACAATTAGATGAGGTAGATGTTACTTATGAAATGCCGGTTTCGGTAAAAGGGGATACTATTGTGTATGATACGGATTCCTTTGTATCCGGTACCGAAAAAAAATTAAAAGATGTACTTGAGAACCTTCCCGGTATTGAAATTAACGATGACGGCCAAATTGAGGTAGAAGGTAAGACCGTGAGCAAGGTCATGGTAGAGGGCAAAGACTTTTTTGATGGCGATAGTAAACTGGCGGTAGAAAATATTCCAGCCAATGCTTTGAGTAAGGTAGAGGTGTTGCGTAATTTTAATGAGGTTTCACAAATGAAGGGACTCACCAATGACGATGATAATGTGGCCTTGAATATTAAACTAAAAGAAGGGAAGAAGAATTTTTGGTTTGGGGAGTTAACTGCCGGTTATGGTCCAGATGATAGGTATTTGGCCCATCCGAAATTGTTTTATTACAGTCCTAAATACAGTATCAATATTATCACTGATCTTAACAATATAGGTGAAGTACCTTTTACCCGTAATGATTATAGGAATTTTACCGGAGGATTCAGGAATCTAAATTCAAGAGGAGGTAGTTCTATTTCTACGGGGGCAGATGGCTTAGGGCTTTCGTCTACCCAGAATAACAGGGCAAATGATATTGATACAAAATTTGCCGCCGCAAATTTTAGCTATGCACCCATGGAGGGTTTAGATTTAAGTGGATTCGGTATTTATTCGTACACCGGTACCATTTTAAAATCAGAAGGAGTAACATCTTACATAGCCAGTAATGATGTGGAAAGTACTACCTCAAATACAGATCAAACAATACATTTGGGTCTGGCTAAATTGAGTGCCAAATATCAGCCAAATGATAGTTTTCAGTTAGATTATGACGCATTGTTAAAACAATCTGATGATACTGAAGAAGTAAACGTACTGTCCATTTCATCTATAACTGATGAGATCGCAGAGGTGAAGAAACAAAAACCGTTATCGGTAAATCAAAATCTGAACATTTACTATACTTTGAGCGATAAGAATATTTTTGCCGTAGAGGCGCAATATTTGTATCAAGATGAAGATCCATTTTATGAAGCAATTAGAAACGAGTTTGCCTTTGTAGATATTTTTCCGGTAGATGAGAACCAAGAGTTGTATAACATTAATCAGGCAAAACAAGTAGTCACCAATAAGGTAGACGCAAAAGTGGATTATTACAGGGTTCTGGGTAGCAAAAGCAATATTAATTTAACTTTGGGTACCACACAGAGCAATCAAAACTTTAATTCGAACATATTTCAGATTTTAGATAATAAAGATGTTTTAAATATGAATGGCGATGATTTTGGTAATGACGTTGCCTTTCATGTTTCAGATGTTTATGCCGGCTTGCACTATAAAGTTATTTCTGGGATTTTCACGTTTAACCCAGGTGTAACCTTACATCAGTTTAATGTAAAAAATGAGCAATTGGGTAGTGTGGTCAAGGATAATTTAACGTCATTGTTGCCAGATGTATATATAAACGCCCAGCTTAAAAAGTCAGAAAACTTACGATTTAATTATCAAGTAACCCGTTCATTTACAGATGTAAGCAATTTTGCTCAGGGTTATGTGTTGAACAACTATAATTCCCTGTACAGTGGTAACCGCGATCTGGAAAGTGCGTTGAACCATAATGTGTCGTTGAACTTTTTCAGTTTCAACATGTTCAACTTCACCAATATTTTTGCCAATGTGGCATACACTAAGCGAATAGACGCCTTAAAAAGCGGGGTGAACATAGTTGGTATCAACAGGGTAAGTAGTACCATTAACTCTAATTTCGATGATGAATCTTTTACGGCAAATGGAAAATATGAGCGTACTTTTGGTAAGATAAAAGCATCGGTGCAAGGTAATTTAGGTTGGTCTACCACCAATAACCTTGTTGATGATGAGCAGCGAACCTCAAATTCTTTGACACAGAATTATACGGGCGCGCTTTCTACGAATTTTAAAAATGCGCCTAACTTGGAGTTGGGGTATAGGTACACCGTAAACAATTATGAAAATGGTGATTTGGAAACTACCTTTTACACCAGTAGGCCCTATGCCCGTTTTGATGCCAGTTTTTTAAAGAACTTTATTTTTACCGTAGACTATGATTATTATAATTATACGGATAAGGAAGATACCATAACCAATACCTATAGTTTTTTAGAGTCTAATTTAACCTATCAAAAGAAAGATAGCCGTTGGGAATATGGCATTAAGGGAACCAATTTATTGAATACCACTACATTGAATAGGGATAGTACCAATGAACTCTACTTTAGTACACAGGCGTATTTTGTACAACCTAGGTATGTACTATTTTCTGTAAAATATGATATATAACATTTGATGATTCTAGCAGGATAAAGAGCCTTAATTTTAATTGGGTCAATAAATAACATCATATTAAGATAAGGAACAGAACATTTTTTCTATTTTTGCATCTGAATTAAAAAAAAAGAGGAGGGATTTGACTGATTGCAACCTCTGTTTTAGCCTTAGGGTATAAAGCGAAAAAAATGCTAAAGCAGTTGATGTAGATACCTATCGCATCATACTTCTTTTCGGCATTCATACAAATCCCTCCATAGAATAAAAAGTTTGTTATGCCATATTTATTTACATCAGAATCTGTTAGTGAAGGCCATCCGGATAAAGTTGCGGATCAGATCAGTGACGCCTTATTAGATCATTTTCTTGCTTTTGACCCAGAAAGTAAAGTTGCTTGTGAGACCTTGGTAACTACCGGCCAGGTAGTTTTAGCGGGAGAGGTAAAAAGTGATACCTATTTAGATGTACAGAACATTGCTCGTGAAGTCATCAATAAAATAGGATATACCAAGGGTGAATACCAGTTTAGCGGAGACTCTTGTGGAGTTATTTCATTGATCCATGAGCAGTCTCAAGACATTAACCAAGGTGTAGACCGTGGAGCAAAGGAAGAGCAAGGGGCTGGTGATCAAGGTATGATGTTTGGCTATGCAACCAGTGAGACCGAAAATTACATGCCTTTGTCGTTAGATATTTCACACAAGATTTTGCATACACTGGCAGAACTGCGTAGAGAGGGTAAAGAGATTTCTTATTTAAGGCCAGATGCTAAAGCGCAGGTTACTTTAGAATATTCAGATGCCAATGAGCCACAGCGTATAGATACTATTGTAGTTTCCACACAGCATGATGCTTTTGATGCCGATGATGAAAAAATGTTAGCGAAAATAAAGTCTGATATTATATCAATTCTTATTCCAAGGGTGAAGGCACAATTGCCGGTAGAGACCCAAAAATTGTTCGATGATCAGATCAAATATCATATTAACCCAACAGGTAAATTCGTAATTGGTGGACCACATGGTGATACCGGATTAACGGGCCGTAAAATTATTGTTGATACCTACGGAGGTAAAGGAGCCCATGGTGGTGGTGCTTTTAGCGGTAAAGATCCAAGTAAAGTAGACCGTAGTGCGGCATATGCGGCACGTCATGCGGCAAAAAATTTGGTAGCTGCAGGTGTTGCGGATGAAATTTTGGTACAAGTGAGCTATGCGATCGGCGTTGTTGAACCTACATCTATTTATGTAGATACCTACGGTACTTCTAAAGTTGGGTTAAGTGATGGTGCTATTGCAAGAAAGGTGGCTGAGTTGTTTGATATGAGACCTTTTGCCATTGAAGAAAGATTGAAGTTGAGAAATCCTATTTATTTGGAAACGGCCGCTTACGGTCATATGGGTAAACAACCAAGAACTATTACCAAGGTTTTTGAATCGCCATATAATGGTCGTATTGAAAAAGAAGTGGAATTGTTCACTTGGGAAAAACTAGACAAAGTAGCAGAGATAAAATCTGCGTTTAGCATATAAGAGTAAAGTGAAACCGTTTTGCACGGTTAATGCTTACACATCTAATGAATAAAAAATGCCTCGTATTTTACGGGGCATTTTTTTGTGCATTGATTTATGGAACGATTGTAAAAACATCACGAGTATTTGGGCTGCTATTAAGGATTGTTTTTATAGTTGTTTTTGGTGTTCAATAATTCATACAAGCCAATTAACACCTCTTCACAACAAGATTATATGGTTTTACCACAAAATCTATTTTGTAGGAAAAGTATTACATATATTTGAATTGTAATTATTGGTGAATCCCCAAATTTTGCCAAGTTAAAAGATAAAGAATATGTTAGTACTGTAAAAAAAATTATCCATGTGAATACCGGTTGAAGTCCCAAATGTCTGCTTGTATTCCGCATTGTTAAAAAGAGTCTTTGTCTTTTAAAAACCTATAAAAATATGAACTTAACCTACGAATGCCATGCTTAAAATGCCCAGATTTCTATTAACGCTTTTCATTGGTATATGGCTGCAATCGTGTGCAAAAGATACAGACCTTATTTCTGAATATGTAGTTTTAGATACCTCAAAATACGAATATCGTTCCGTAGAAATGAATCCGGAATTTAAAATTGAAAAATCTATAGAAAATTTAGAAACAGTTGTATTAATTCCTTTTTCTAATTAAATTTAGATCCAACTAAACACTATTTTAATGAAAGACCAACTACTAAAAGAGACCACCATTGAAGAATATAAAAGCGATTTTTTCACCGGCATTGTTATGCTAATGAGAAAGTTGTTTATGATTTAAATGCGTTTGCTTTTCTCAATTTCCTGTGTGAGAAGTACAGTGCCTATCCACCTATCAAAACTTTATTTTAATATTTCGTTCCCTGTAAATGTTATATTGCGGTCCAATTCTTCTTGCCTTGTTCTCATTTAAAAATGATTGACAGGCAGCTAAAGTTAAATTAGCAATTTTCGGTTCAATTTTATTCCGTACAGTAGTAAACTTTCTTAGTTTTAAGATTTCAAACCTTTAAGACATGTCAAAGTTTACCATCAAACAGTTTTTTACGTTCATTTTACTAGCTATAGTACTTATTTCCTGTAGAAAAACAACACAAAAAGTAGCCAATGCCGAGGTTTCTGATACCTACGTAGAGGATAACTACACAAAAAAGGAAGTGGATATTGCCATGCGTGACGGTGTTACGTTACATACCACTATTTATTCGCCAAAAGACACTTCAAAAGAGTACCCAATTATAATGCAAAGAACCCCGTATAGTTCTCAGCCTTACGGAGCGGGTAATTTTAAATCAAAGATCGCGCCCAACATTCATATGATGCAAGATGGCTATATAGTGGTCTATCAAGATGTGCGCGGCCGTTGGTTAAGTGAAGGGCATTATGAAAATATGCGCGCCTATAATCCCAACAAAAAAACAGAGCAGGATATCGATGAAAGTTCAGATACCTATGATACTATTGAGTGGTTGGTCAATAATGTAGAGAATAATAACGGTAATGTAGGTATTTGGGGAATTTCGTATCCTGGCTTTTATTCTACCTATGCCGTGGTAGATGCGCATCCGGCATTAAAGGCAGCATCTCCACAGGCGAGTATTGCCGATTTCTTTTTTGATGATTTCCACCATAATGGCGCCTATTTATTGAGTTATTTTAGGGCTACTTCATTGTTTGGTACACCAAGACCAGATGGGGATAAACCTATAGATACGGCTTGGTATACACTGCCTGATTTACCAACTGAAGATCAGTATCAATTCTTTTTAGATGAAGGACCGTTAAAGAACTTAGATCGATTTTTTGAATACGAAACAGCCGATACCCCACGTATGGCAAAGGAGGGCGTAACCGATGATTATTTTTGGAACGAACTTAAAGAGCATCCAAATTATGATGAAATGTGGCAGAGCAAGGGCTTGATCCAGCATTTAAAAGATGTAAAGCCAACAGTGGCCACAATGGTAGTTGCGGGCGAGTTTGATGCGGAAGATTTATACGGACCGTTAGAAACCTATAAGAATATAGAAAAGTACAATGCCGATAATTACAATACCTTGGTTTTTGGACCATGGGATCACGGCGGATGGGCACGTAGAAAAGGTCAGAATACTGTGGGCAACTATTATTTTGGCGATGGAATTTCTGAATTTTTCCAAGAACATATAGAAACCAAATTCTTTGATCATTTCTTAAAAGGTGATGGCGATAAGAATAGCGGTTTGCCAGAAGCCTACGTTTTTGATACCGGTAGAAAAGATTGGAAAACCTATGATACTTGGCCGCCAGCAGGTGTCGTGAAAAAGGATATGTATTTATCTCCAGATCAAGAACTGACTTTTGAGCCAAAAGAAGTGGAAGAAGTAAAGTTTATCAGTGATATTAAAAAGCCGGTTCCATATTCAGAAGATATTAAAACGGTATTTACACCAAGAAAATATATGACCGATGATCAGCGTTTTGCAGCTCGCCGTGGTGATGTCCTGGTGTTTGAAACTGACGTAATGCAAGAAGATTTGACCTTGGCGGGTGATATTTTGGCGAAGCTAAAAGTTGCTACTACGGGTACCGCTGCAGATTGGATCGTAAAAATCATTGACGTACACCCAGCAGATGAACCTGCTTATGAAGGCATGCAAGACCACTTAAAAATGAGCAACTATCATTTAATGGTACGTAGCGAAGTATTGCGCGGTCGTTTTAGAAATAGTTTTGCTAACCCAGAACCGTTTGTGCCAAATGAAAAAACAGATGTAACTATTAAGCTGCAAGATGTATTCCATACCATTAAAAAAGGTCACAAATTACAGGTACAAGTACAGAGTACTTGGTTTCCGTTAATAGATTTAAATCCGCAAACCTATGTAGATAATATTTTTGAAGCTGAGGAGTCGGATTTTAAAACCCAGACACATACGGTATTCACAGATTCAAGTATAGAGTTTTCTGTGTTAGAGTAGGAGTGCTAAACGATTGTAAATCATGCGATAGAAGTAATATATTGTAACTATTAATAAACTATGATCTTTGATATTAGGACAAAGGAAAAAAATGAAGAAACAGAAATTTCGGAGAAAAAACTACAAAGTTTAATCGTCGAAAATTTCAATTTATTTTTTCCTGAACTTAAAATTATAAAATCGGAATATGCTATTAAAGGAAATGTTAGGTTGTTTGGGATGAGCGGACGAATAGATATTCTGGCATACAATCCAGTCGAAAACAATCTTGTGATATTCGAGCTTAAAAAAGAACACTCTAGGAACATAGTTATTCAAGCAATTGATTACTCAGATTTTATTGAGGAAAATTTAGAGTTAATTATTTCGCGTATTGATGAATTATCTATTGAAGAAAAAAAGATAGTCTTGCAACTTAACAAGCCACCTAAAATAATATTAGTAGCGAATTCATTTTATCATCCAACAATTCGTCGTGCGAAAAGATTGACTAATGAAATTTCTTTATATCAGTATATTTATTATTCTAATCAACTTCTGCAATTTGAAGAGATTAAGGATAATAGTAAAATAAAAGAGAGAATAGAAAGTATTTCATATTCGAGTGAATCTCTAGATCACATTCCTAGAATTGTTGAAATAATAAAAACCATAATTGGTTTGGATTTATTAAATGAAAGGTATTACAAGATTGAAGGTAGAAAATTAACTGTAAATCAATCACATTTGTTTAAATCATACGAAAAGTATTATAGTGGTAAGGGAATGGATTTTTTATCGAAAATGGATTTTGTAAAGTCGATAAAGGAATCGAATAGGTATATTGGAAGTTCTAAAGGTGTGCGATATAAAAACAATAATACGAGCGGAATAATTATAAATCTGTCATAAATTACGATGCCTCAATTCACAACTTGCTAAGGTCATTTTATTAGTTTATTGTAGTAATGATTAAGAATGGTCCACAGATTCTTACAAGTGTTTTAAGTAAATATACATTAACATAGTCCTTCGAAATTAAATATCAATTAAATGGGTACATTTTGGAAATTAAGATTTGTGGCTTAATATTCCTTATTTTTAATATCAATCAAAATTAAACAAAAGCCAACAACAACAACAACCAACAACAACCAAAATGAAAAAAATAATCCTAACTGTTGCAGTCCTGCTTCTCTTGCTGCCATTTAAAACTAAGGCGCAAAAAAGCAATGCTAAAAAGCCCAATATTATTTTCATCATGTCAGATGATCATGCGTATCAGGCCATAAGCGCATATGACGATAAATTGCTGCAAACACCCAATATTGATCGCTTGGCAAAAGAGGGCATGCTTTTTACCAATGCCAGCGTTACCAACTCTATTTGTGCGCCTTCTCGTGCAACCATATTAACAGGCAAGCATACACATATCAATGGGAAAGTGGATAATTATTTTCCGTTCGATACTACACAGGTGACCTTTCCACAAATCTTTAAAAAGAACGGTTATAAAACGGCGATGTTCGGTAAGCTTCACTTTGGCAATAATCCAAAAGGGGTAGATGAGTTTATGATCTTGCCGGGTCAAGGGCACTATATTAATCCAGATTTTATAGTCACCAATGGTGATACCATAACCAAGCAAGGCTATGTTACCGATATCATAACAGATGTATCACTAGATTGGTTGAAAGAAGAAGCGTCCAATGACGAACCTTTTATGATGATGTATTTGCACAAGGCACCGCACAGACCGTGGTGGCCAAGACCGGATAAGTTTAAGGAGTTCACGAAAAAGACCTTCCCAGAGCCTGAAACGTTATTTGATGATTACAGCAATAGAGGATCGGCGGCAAAGACGGCAGAAATGAATTTGTTGACACACATGATGTATAGTCATGATAGTAAGATCAGACCGGAAACCTTAGCTAAAATGGAGGGTAAGGTTTTACCGGTAGTGGAGGAATTTCCCAATAGTTTTTACGGTCCGTATAACCGTGCAACGGCAGAACAAAAAGCATTGTATGATCCGGTGTTAGATTCCATCAACGATTTTTTCTATAACAATTGGCCAAAAATGAACGATACCGAGAAAATGAAATGGAAGTATCAGCGCTATATGCAAGATTATTTGGGTAGCATTTCTTCGGTAGATGATAACGTAGGTCGCTTATTGGACTATTTGGATGAAAGCGGATTGGCGGAAAACACCATAGTGATCTATACCTCTGATCAAGGATTTTATTTAGGGGAGCATGGTTGGTTTGATAAGCGATTTATTTATGACGAATCGTTCAAAACTCCGTTATTAGTGCGTTGGCCCAATGTAGTTGAACCGGGAGCTGTAGAAAATGAAATGGTACAGAATTTAGACTTTGCACAGACCATGTTAGAAGCTGTAGGCATCAAGCCGCCTAGTGATATGCAAGGCGAAAGTTTAATTCCCTTATTGAAAGGCGAAAAAGAAAAATGGACTAGAGATGCCGTGTATTATCAATATTACGAATATCCATCTGTTCATATGGTAAAGCGTCACTATGGTATTGTGAATAAAGAATTTAAATTGGTGCATTTCTACTATGATGTTGATGAGTGGGAGTTGTATGATAGATTGAAGGACCCAAAGGAAATGAATAACATCTACAACGACCCTTCCTACGCCGATACCGTTAAAAAATTAAAGAAAGATTTAATTGCACTTCGTAAAAAATATAAAGACTCCCCGGAGCAAGATCAGATGTATATAGATAAATATAAGAGCGCAGGGATGATTGAGTAGTTGTTCGTGGTTCGTTTCTCGTTGTTCGTTTTTCGTTTATAGTAAAATGTCAGTTCGAGTGCTCTTAAACTAATTTTTCTTTAGGTTAAGAGTGTATCGAGAACAGGTTTGGGACACGTGTGCTTCTCGCTACAATTTTTCCTCCCAAAAAAGGTCGTAAAAACCACTCGAAGTGACATTCGTTTTAAGGCGAAAAGGAGTTGATTTCATACTGTACTTTGTCAGTTCGAGTGCTCTTAAGCTAATTTTTCTTTAGGTTAAGAGTGTATCGAGAACAGGTTTGGGACACGTGTGCTTCTCGATACAATTTTCCTCCCAAAAAAGGTATTAAAAACCGCTCAGAGTGACATTCGTTTTAAGGCGAAAAGCAATTGATTCCATGAAGTGCTTTGTCAGTTCGAGTGTTTTGGGCGTAGAATATCTGAGTCCTAAAAAGTATCGGTAATATTGTAATTGAACAAGTGTTCCATTGCTTTTAAGCCTTCAGAAAACTAACAACAAGACCAAGAATTATATATTTTTCATAAAATACTAGGTTTTTAAATTTTTCTGCCTTTATATTTGTAGCTCAAAGTTCACACACGTATTGAATAGTTATCAAGAAAGGTGGAGGGATTAGACCCTTTGAAACCTTAGCAACCCTTTGTTCCATACAAAGAAGGTGCTACATTCTACCCTTAGGGGAAGGATAACAGTAATCGATTTTCTCGATATTACTTTCTTATAACTTTTTGATTTTACTTACTCACATTTTTATGTGTTTAAGTTGGGCTTTTTAATTATTAAAATAATTTTTAAAAACAACAAAATCATGAGTAATCACAAATTAGCAACAAACGCATTACACGCAGGTCACGACACCACTACAAATGGAGGTACAAGGGCAGTGCCTATTTATCAAACTTCATCGTATGTATTTAATGATACCGATCATGCGGCAAACTTATTTTCTCTTAAAGAACTAGGGTTTATTTACACACGTTTAAACAATCCTACCAATCAAATTTTACAAGATAGATTAGCCGCTGTTGAAGGTGGTGTTGGTGCTGTGGTATTTGCATCTGGTACTGCTGCTATTTCTACAGGTTTATTGACCTTGTTAAAAGCGGGAGATCATATTGTAGCATCCAGCAGTTTATACGGTGGTACTTTTAATTTGTTGAATGTTACCCTACCAAGATTCGGTATTACGACCACCTTTGTAGATGCATCTGATCCTGAAAATTTTGGAAAAGCGGTGCAAGATAATACAAGGGCTTTCTTTGTGGAATCTTTAGGGAATCCGAAATTGGATGTGTTGGATCTGAAAGCGATTTCTAAAGAATCGAAAGCAGCGGGAGTACCTTTTATAGTAGATAATACAGTAGCTACTCCTTCATTGTTAAACCCTATTGAGCACGGTGCCAATTTGGTCATTCATTCATTGACAAAATATATTGGCGGTCAAGGAACGTCCTTAGGTGGAGCAATTATAGATGCCGGTACGTTTGATTGGACCAACGGAAAATTCCCTGAATTTACGGAACCATCTGCAGGTTACCACGGTTTGGTATATAGCGAGGCATTAGGTGCTGCAGCATTTACCTTTAAATTGATACTGGAAGGTTTACGTGATTTTGGTGGGGCATTGAGTCCGTATAACGCCTTCCAGATTATACAAGGTTTAGAGACTTTGCCGGTACGTATAAAGCAACACAGTGCAAATGCATTGGAATTGGCTACTTGGTTAGAAGGAAGGGATGAAGTGGCTTGGGTAAATTACCCAGGATTAAAGAGCAATAAATACTATGACTTGGCGCAAGAATACTTGCCAAAAGGTCAAAGCGGATTGGTTACCTTTGGTATCAAAGGAGGTTTTGAAGCGGCTAAAAAGGTTACCGATGCCACTAAGATTTTTTCATTACTTGCCAATATTGGTGACACTAAATCATTGATCATTCACCCGGCAAGTACTACCCACCAGCAACTAACCGCAGAGCAGCAAGAAGGTGCAGGTGTGGGGCAAGATTTAATTCGTTTGTCGGTGGGTCTTGAAGATATAGAAGATTTAAAAGTAGATTTAGAGCAGGCATTTGCCAGCCTTTAATATAGGTTGCTATATAGTCAACAACCGGTCACTGACCGTAGCGGAAGTGATCGGTGGTTTAAGAAAAAAAGAATATTGGTGGCGGCTGAGCCTAGCCGAAGTCATTGAATGTTCAAGAATATATTATTTTACATGTGGTGGCTGAGCGCAGTCGAAGCTCAGTCACAAATTGATTTTGAAATAGATGTTACATCAACTACAGATTAAAAAATACAAGGCCCTAAGCGGTAGTGCTCAAGATATTCAATTATCATATCAGGTATTTGGGAAAGCTCTTCATACAGCGCCAATAATTTTGGTGAATCATGCATTAACGGGCAATTCTAATGTTACCGGAGAAAATGGTTGGTGGTCTGCCTTGATCGGAGAAGAGAAGTGTATAGATACTAACAAGTACACTATTTTGGCATTCAATATTCCGGGCAATGGTCATGATAAGTTTGTAATAGAGAACTATAAGGATTTTGTAGCCGGTGATGTAGCTAGAATATTTTTATTGGGCCTACAGCAGTTAAAGGTAGAACGTTTGTTTGCATTGATCGGTGGATCTTTAGGTGGCGGTATCGCTTGGGAAATGGCAGCATTGCACCCAACGCTGACAGAACATTTGATTCCTGTGGCATCTGATTGGAAATCGACCGATTGGTTAATAGCCAATTGCCAAATACAGGAACAGTTTTTAGTGAACTCTAAACAACCTGTGCATGATGCCCGTATGCATGCGATGTTATGTTATAGGACCCCGGCTTCCTTTAAAGAACGGTTTAAACGAAGTACCAATGAGGAGCTTAAGGTTTTTAATGTAGAAAGTTGGTTAATGCACCATGGCGATAAGTTACAAGAGCGTTTTCAATTGTCTGCGTATAAGTTGATGAATCAATTGTTAAAGACCATTGATGTAACTAGGGATGGTGATGAGAATTTCATTAAGCTACAAAATAGCGATACCAATATTCATATTATCGGGGTAGATTCCGATATGTTCTTTACTGCCCAAGAAAACAAAGATACCTTTAGGCAATTGGCGCAGGCAAAGAGTAATGTTACCTATGGAGAAGTACAATCGTTACATGGGCATGATGCCTTTTTGATCGAGTTTGATCAAATGGAAAAATTGCTGACCGGTATTTTTAATACCAACGGTAATATCAAGAAGATCAAAATCCTAAAATTTGGTGGTAAATCGTTAAGCAATGGCGAGGGACTTGAGCGTGTATTGGATATCGTTACACAAAAGGTCAAGAACAATGAGAATATAGCCATGGTGGTTTCCGCAAGGGAAAAGGCTACGGATCAGCTAGAGGATATGCTAGAGAAAGCGGCCAAGGGAAAAGATTATAGGTCAGATTTTGAAGCGCTGGAGAAGTATCAAAAACATACCTATTCCAACGTAAATCTATCTGCCGAATTCAAGGGCTTGGCAAAGCTATATGAAGGAGTTTCCTTGTTGGGAGATTATAGCGCCAAAATAAAAGATGAGGTGCTGGCGTATGGCGAGTTGATCTCTGCCAAACTGGTAACCAAACTATTGATCGGTAAAGGGATCAATGCCAAACTTGTAGATACTCGTGAAGTCATTAAGACCGATGATACCTTTGGTGATGCCAAGGTGCTTGAAAATGAATCCAAAGAATTGGTGCTTTTGAAATTTGCTGAAATTCCGAGTGATACGGTAGCGGTAGTTACTGGTTTTATAGCCTCTACAGTGGAGAATGAGACAACTACTTTGGGTAGGAATGGTAGTAACTATTCCGCCGCATTATTGGCTAATTTCTTAGATGCCGAAGAATTACAGAATTACACCCATGTTGATGGTATTTATACGGCAAACCCTGATTATGTACCAGAGGCGAAAAGACTGGCGAACCTGTCTTATGAAGAAGCAAATGAGCTCGCCAATTTTGGAGCTACCATTCTACATGCCAAAACCATAATTCCCTTAATAGAGAAGAACATTCCGTTACGTATTTTAAATACCTACAATGATGATAATGAGGGTACTTTAATAAGTGCCAAATCCAGTAAAGAAGGTATAAAGTCGCTCTCGGTAATAGAAGATGTTGCCATGATCAATATAGAAGGTCGTGGCTTGTTAGGGAAAGTAGGGGTGGATGCCCGTATTTTTAAAGCCTTACAATCTAGCAATATTAGTGTCAGCATAATTTCTCAAGGATCATCTGAAAGGGGAATAGGTCTTGTAGTGAAAAAGGATAAGGCAAAAAGGGCAAAGCTGGCACTAGAAAATGAGTTTAGCAACGACTTTGAATCAAAAGATGTAAATATGATTACGGTGATGGATGATGTGTCAATCATATCTATCGTAGGTCAAGATTTAAGCACTTTTCACAATCCGTTCAATGCATTGATCAAAAACCAGATCGTGCCGTTGTTGTTCAATAATACGGTATCTGGCAAAAACGTAAGTTTGGTGGTAAAGAAATCAGATTTGCATAAGGCGGTAAATGTTATGCACGGTCAGGTGTTCGGCATCAGTAAGAAAATTAATATTTTGATTTTCGGTCACGGTAATGTAGGCGGTACGTTGATAGAACAGATTTTAAAGTCGGCAAAGTCCATTAAAGAGCGCAAGAAATTAGACCTAAGGGTTTTTGGAATTGCAAACTCTAAAAAGATATTGTTGAATGAAAAAGGTATTGCCAAAAACTGGAAGACACAACTAGAGCAGAAAGGAAAACCGTATAAGGTTGATGACGTCTTTGAATTTGCAAAGCGTCACCATTTAGAGAACCTTATTGTAATAGATAATACGGCAAGTAAAGATTTTGTTGCCAACTATTTTGAATTTGTAGAGCATGGTTTTGATATTGTGTCATCTAACAAAATTGCCAATACCTTGCGTTACGATTTTTATCAGTTACTGAGGGAAGAATTGCAAAAAAATCAAAAGCAATATCTGTACGAAACCAATGTAGGAGCAGGTTTGCCATTGATTGATACTATTAAATTGTTACATTTATCCGGAGAGAATATAACAAGGATAAAAGGCGTATTCTCAGGTTCTTTAAGTTATATTTTCAATACATTCTCAGAAGTGGATGTACCTTTTTCATCGATTTTGAAAGATGCAATGCAAAAAGGATTTACGGAACCAGATCCACGTGAAGATCTTTCTGGAAATGATGTTGGGCGTAAATTATTGATTTTAGCACGTGAGCTAGATTTGCATAATGAGTTTGCAGATATCAATATTGAAAACCTGATACCTAAAAAACTGCAAGATGGTGAGGTAGATTTCTTCTTACAGCATTTAGAAGTGTTGGATACCAAGTTCAATGAAATTAAGAAGAACCAAAAACCAGATCATGTATTGCGTTATGTAGGTGATCTGCACGGAAATCTTCAGAAAGAAAAAGGAGTGTTAGATGTAAAATTGGTCTCCGTACCAAAAGAAAGTGCCCTGGGGCAAGTAAAAGGGTCAGATTCCATTATAGAGATCTATACGGAATCTTACGGGGAAAATCCGTTAGTAATACAAGGTGCAGGTGCAGGCGCAGCAGTAACCGCAAGAGGTGTCTTTGGTGATATATTACGAATTGCGGAGAAAGGATGACTTCGGCTCCGCTCAGTCACCGCGTACCAATATTTGTTAGGTAAAAGGCTGGCAGCTGAGATAGCTGAATCCAAATAATAGTAATAAAAATAAGTAAGTTTAATCATGGTGGCTGAGCGTAGACGAAGCCAATAAATGATAATTGTATGTCAGGATTTATGTATATTTTGGAATGTTCAGACGGAAGTTATTATACTGGTAGTACAAAAGACTTAGATAAAAGAATAGTAGAACACCAAGAAGGTAAAGGGGCTAATCATACAAGATTAAGATTACCTGTGAAGTTGGTTTATGTAGAAGAGTATTTAAGAATTGATTCTGCATTTTATAGAGAGAAACAAATACAAGGTTGGAGAAGAGAAAAGAAAGAAGCATTAATTAATAGGGAATTAGGTAAGTTGCCAGGTTTGGCAGAATGCCAAAATGATACACATTATAGATATTTTAAAGAATAATAAAATGTCAATTCGGCGGAGCTTGACGGTCAGCATAATAAAAGAGGTGGTGTGTTTAAGATAGGTGGCTGAGCGTAGCCGAGATTAGGTGGCTGAGCGTAGCCGAAGCCAAATAATGTGAATAAGAGTAAATTAGTTAGTTTAGGTGGCTGAGCGTAGCCGAAGCCAAAAAGTAAAGAAATGAAAAAGAACAACAATAAATTTGAAACGAACGCAATACGTACACAATTAAAACGAAGCGAAAATTTGGAGCATTCCGTTCCATTATATTTGACCTCTAGTTTTGTATTTGAAGACGCTGAAGATATGCGTGCTTCGTTTGCCGAGGAAAAAGATCGTAATATATACTCAAGATATTCTAACCCAAATTCATCTGAATTTATTGATAAGGTTTGTCAAATGGAAGGTGCGGAGAGCGGATTTGCTTTTGCATCGGGTATGGCAGCTGTATTTTCTACATTGGCAGCGTTGCTAGATAGTGGGGATCATGTGCTATCGGCAAGAAGTATTTTTGGTTCTACGCATTCGTTGTTTACCAACTTTTTTCCAAAGTGGAATATTGATCATACATACTTTAAAATAGATGAGTTAGAAAAAATTGAAGGTTTAATTACACCAAAGACAAAAATCATCTATGCGGAAACGCCTACCAATCCAGGTGTTGATGTATTGGATTTGGAGGAATTGGGTAAAATTGCCAAAAAGAATAATCTAATTTTAATCATAGATAATTGTTTTGCATCACCTTACTTGCAACAGCCTATTAAATTTGGGGCGGACTTGGTCATACATTCCGGTACCAAACTAATGGATGGTCAAGGTAGGGTTTTGGCTGGTATTACCGTAGGTAGTGCAGATTTGATGGATAAAGTATATCGATTCTCACGAATTACCGGTCCGGCACTTTCACCTTTCAATGCTTGGGTGCTTTCTAAAAGTTTAGAAACACTGGCAATAAGAGTCGACAGACATTGTGATAATGCTTTAAAGTTAGCCGAATATTTAGAAGCGAGCGATAAGGTAAATTGGGTAAAATATCCATTTTTAAAATCGCACCCTAAATATGAAATTGCAAAAAAGCAAATGAAAGCGGGTGGTTGTGTTGTAGCCTTTGAAGTTAAAGGCGGTTTAGAAGCGGGTAGGGAATTTTTCGATTCCATTAAACTATTGTCCCTTTCTGCCAATTTAGGAGATTCAAGAACTATCGTTACGCATCCGGCATCTACAACACATAGTAAATTAAGCGTAGAGGAACGTGCTGCAGTGGGCATATCAGATGGTACGGTCAGAATTTCTGTAGGCCTGGAACATATAGACGATATCATAGCGGATATTGCTCAAGCTTTAGGCTAAAGGATATTGTGATTAAAACAAAAAGCCCGGTACGTACCGGGCTTTTTGTTTGTTTTATATAAGGTGGGTTATTTTGTTAATGTCATATTATAAGTTGCACTAACGCTAGTTGTAGCACCAAAGAAATCTACAGTTTCATCCACTTCATATCGTAATGACATTTTACCATCTGTAAGTTCTGTAATGGTAAAGCCTACTTCTTCATCACCAGTGCCAAAATATAGGGTACTGCCATCTAGTCTCCATTCATCACTTTCAAAAAAGTCTTCACCGGTTTCTTCTTCAGTTGATGTTTCTCCCATAACCGTAGTGGTAATCACTGTGGTGTAAGAACCTTCACTGGTTACTATGTTAGGGTTTTCTGAAAAAGTAACTACGGTATCAAAATCTTTACCAACTGCGGTGAAAGTAGTGGGTATAGAAGTGCCGTCAAAATTAGTATCTGATCTACCATCTTTTGTTTCTAGGGCGGTCAGGTTCCAGGTGCCCGTAATTTGAGATTCACTGGCGTTGGTAACAGCATCTTCATCGTTAGAGCATGATAAGAACACCAAAGTAAATGCACTTAAAAGTGTAGATAATAAAATTTTTTTCATGATTTGGATTTTTAGGTTGCCCAGTATTAACGCTAAAATTGTCGTCTTAAGTATTTCTCCGATATTTTATTATTTGGCTATCTTAGCATCATGCTCTCGAAAAAGACAAAATATGGTTTAAAAGCGCTTTCTTATTTAGCGGCGCAAACAGACAAGCAACCTGTTCAAATTTCAGAAATTGCTGAGAAGGAGAATATCTCCCAGAAATTCTTGGAAAGCATTTTGCTAAGTTTAAGAAAAACAGGTTTTTTAGGCTCTAAAAAAGGTAAGGGGGGCGGCTATTATCTTTTAAGGTCACCCGAAGAGATTTCAATGACCGATGTTATGAGAGTGCTTGAAGGTCCTATAGCGATGGTGCCATGTGTTAGCCTTAATTTTTATGAGACCTGCGATGATTGTCCCGATGAAAACACATGCTCCGTACATAAATTAATGTTGCAAGTGCGTGATAGTGCCTTAGAGGTATATAGAAGCAATACTTTAAAGGATATCATTTCTTAGCGTTCAAAATTCATTCATTTTTTGGTTTACTGTAATTTAATATGTTGCGAAATATTAAATTTTTGCGTCCATTTGTTAATAATCTACTAAATCTATAGGGTAATGGAAATTTATCTGAATTTTTGGCGACTACTTTGAAAATATATACTATTTTTGAAAACTCTATTAAATTAGTAGGGTAATAAAAATTAAGTAAAAGATGATTGCAGATCAACTTGTTTTGAACAAAAAAGAGTCAAAGACTACCTATAAAGAAGATAAAACTTCAGAGAAGCCGCTACGTAGTATTGCAAAAGCGTTTAGTTGGAGAGTAATTGGTACGTTAGATACTTTGGTGATATCCTATATATTAACAGGTGAAATTTCTATTGCGGCCTCTATTGCCTCTATAGATTTTGTAACAAAAATGGTTCTGTATTTTTTTCACGAAAGAATCTGGAATTTAATAAAGTGGGGTAAATAGAAAAGAAAAGGATTATGGCATTGACAGAAGCACAAGTTCAACAATTGAACGTTCAGTTTAAAGGGATACCACCTCAAGAAATTATTTCTTGGGCAGTAAAACATGCTAAGGTTCCTGTAGTGACTACTAATTTTAGACCGTACGAAGTAGCTATTTTGCATGCTGTTTCAGAGGTGAGAAAAGATATTCCTGTAGTTTGGTGCGATACAGGGTATAATACTCCTAAAACCTATAAACATGCAGAAGAATTGACTGAAAGGTTGAATTTGAACATAAAATTATATGTGCCAAAACAGACTACCGCACATAGAGATGCCGTAATGGGTATACCACAAATAGATGATCCTAGGCATGCAGAGTTTACCGAGCAGGTGAAATTGGAACCTTTTAAAAGGGCAATGGCAGATTTTAAACCGGATGTTTGGTTTACTAACCTTAGAAAAGGGCAGACCGCACATAGGGATAGTTTGGATATATTGAGCCTAAGTAAAGATGGTGTATTAAAGGTGAGTCCGTTTTATCATTGGAACGATACTCAGCTAGATGCCTATTTGAAAAAATATGACCTACCTAACGAGCATAACTATTTTGATCCAACCAAAGTGTTGGCAAATAGGGAGTGCGGGTTACATAGTTAATTATAGGTGGTAGAAAAAATAAAGATAATTGATCTAAAAAAGTATAATGAGTAATACAAGCACGGAATTGGAGGCAACCCCTTCCTTAGACCTTTTAAAAGATACTTCTCATATAAATGCCCTTGAAAATGAGGCCATTTATATCATTAGGGAGGTTGCAGCTCAGTTTGAGAAGCCGGTACTTTTGTTTTCGGGAGGAAAAGACTCGATCACATTGGTACGTTTGGCACAGAAGGCATTTTGGCCATCAAAAATTCCTTTCCCTTTAATGCATATTGATACAGGTCATAACTTTCCTGAAACCATAGAATTTAGAGATAGATTGGTAGAGGAGTTGGGTCTGGAATTAATTGTACGTAATGTACAGGATTCTATTGATCAAGGTAAGGTGAAAGAAGAATCTGGTAGGTATTCAAGTAGAAATAGCTTGCAGACAACAACGTTGTTAGATGCCATTGAAGAATTTAAGTTCGACGCTTGTATTGGTGGAGCTCGTAGAGATGAGGAAAAGGCACGTGCTAAAGAACGTATATTTTCTGTTCGTGATGATTTTGGTCAGTGGGATGAGCGTAATCAGCGCCCAGAATTGTTCGATATGTTGAACGGGCAAATAGAATTGGGGCAGAACGTAAGAGTGTTCCCTATTTCTAACTGGACGGAGCTAGATGTTTGGTCGTATATCAAAGAGGAGCAAATTGAAATTCCTTCCATCTATTTTGCGCATAAGCGTAAAACCTTCTTAAGGGACGGTATGATCTGGTCTGCAGAAGATGGTATCGTATTTAGGGAAGAAGATGAGGTAGTGGAAGAGCGTTTGGTGCGTTTTCGTACTGTAGGCGACATGTCTTGTACGGCAGCCGTTCTTTCAGATGCAGAAACGATCGATAAGGTAGTAGAGGAAATTAGGGATTCATCCATTTCAGAGCGTGGTGCACGTATAGACGATAAGCGTTCAGAAGCGGCAATGGAAAAAAGAAAACAACAAGGATATTTTTAATCTGGTTGATAGTTGTTAGTTGTTCGTTGATAGTAGATCACGAATAAAACTAACAACCAACAACCGACAACGAACAACGAAATTGGAAGTACTAAAAATAGCAACAGCAGGTAGTGTAGATGACGGTAAAAGTACCTTGATTGGGAGAATATTGTATGATACAAAGTCACTGACCAGCGATAAATTAGAGGCGATAGAAAAGACCAGTAAGCAAAAGGGATATGATTATTTGGATTTCTCTTTGGCAACAGACGGTCTAGTAGCGGAACGTGAGCAAGGCATCACGATCGATGTGGCCCATATCTATTTCTCAACGGCAAAGAAAAGTTACATTATAGCAGATACACCTGGGCACGTAGAATATACGCGTAACATGGTAACTGGAGCTTCAACTTCACAAGCGGCGATCATTTTGATCGATGCACGTAAAGGGGTAATAGAGCAAACTAATAGACACTTTTTTATCAATAACCTATTACGCATAAAAGATGTAGTGGTAGCTATTAATAAGATGGATCTGGTAGACTATTCTGAAGAAACCTACAATGCAATTAAAGCTGATTTTGAGGCATTGATGGCAAAGAGGGATTATCAAGATCAGAAAATCACTTTTATTCCTGTAAGTGCTTTGAAAGGGGATAACGTAGTAAACTTGTCAGACAAGACCCCTTGGTATAAAGGGCAGTCTTTGTTAGAGCATTTTGAAGCATTGGATAGAAAGGATATTTTCAATGTGGGTACACCACGTTTTCCGGTGCAGTATGTTATCCGTCCAAAAACGGATGAGCACCATGATTTTAGAGGATTTGCTGGTAAAGTATATGGTGGCGAATTAAGCGTAGGCGATGAGGTAGTAGCGCTTCCATCACAGACACGCTCTAAAATAAAGGATATTTATTTTCATGATAAGAAATATAAAACGGCATCAAGGAGATCATCGGTAACCATAACATTGGAAGATGAAATTAATTTGAGTCGCGGAGATATGTTAGTGAAAGCGGGTGATCTGCCAACGGTAGACAAGCAATTTACGGCAACGATCTCTTGGATGGATTCATTGCCTTTGGCGGCCGGTAATAAATATATTGTTCAACATGGTGTCAATAAAGTATTGGCGAAGGTAGAGCAAGTGCACCATAAGATCGCTCCGGATTATTCTGGTATAGATGAAAAAACGGAGTCTTTGGGCATGAATGATATTGCTCAAGTGAGTTTCCGTTTAAATAAACCAATTTTCTATGATCAATTTAAAAATCACAGAACAAACGGTTCATTTATATTGATTGATACAAAATCCAACAGTACCGTAGGTGCAGGATTCATAAGTTAATAGAAACATGTCAATTTTATATTGACTGTTTTTATTAAGTCTATAAAATCTATAGGCAAAATATAGTAATAATTTATATCGGTATTTATACTGAACATTTAATACTAAGCAATGCAAAGTTTTAGAACAGAATTAGAAAATCAGGTAGTTGAAAAGGATATTCTTGAATTGGAACGTAAAATTCATGAGTTTCATGGTGGCAAGCTAGATGAAGAAAAATTTAGAAGTCTTCGATTGGCACGTGGTGTTTACGGACAGCGTCAAGAAGGGGTTCAAATGATTCGTATAAAGTTGCCTTATGGTAAGGTGACCTCTAAGCAGTTGCTTCGTATTTGTGATGTATCGGACGAATATTCTACAGGTAGATTGCATATTACCACACGCCAAGATATTCAGATCCACTATGTAGATTTGAATAGAACGCCGCAGTTGTGGGCAGAATTGGAGAAAGATGAAATTACCTTAAGGGAAGCCTGTGGTAACACGGTACGTAACGTAACCGCAAGTGAAACGGCTGGTATTGATGTTGATGAACCTTTTGATGTTTCACCATATGCACACGCATTATTTCAGTATTTCCTTAGAAATCCTGTAAGTCAAGAAATGGGACGTAAGTTCAAAGTTTCTTTTTCCGCAAGTGATGCAGATACCGGTTTGTCCTATATGCATGATTTGGGCTTTATTGCCAAAACACAAAATGGTGAAATAGGTTTTAAAGTAATGCTTGGTGGCGGATTGGGTTCACAACCAAGACATGCCGATGAGTTGTACAGCTTTTTGCCTGCGGATCAGATAATTCCTTTAATGGAAACCGTAGTTCGTGTTTTTGACCGTTACGGTGAGCGTAAAAGTAGAGCTAAAGCTAGAATGAAGTTCTTGTTGAAAGATTTAGGTCTTGACGGATTTAAGGAGCTTTTGGCGGTAGAGAAAACGGCGGTACCTTTTGATACTTTTCCAATAGACCCAGAAGCATATCCTAAGGTAAAGGTGTCAGAATTAGAGGTTCCGGCAGTAGAAATTAGTGACGTAAAAGCTTTTGAACAGTGGAAATCTACCAACGTAATACCACAAAAACAACCAGGTTATGTTGCTTTGGGTATTAAAGTGTTATTGGGTGATTTCTATACGGATAAAGCACGTTTATTGGCAAACTTGGTGCAGAAATATGCAGCGGGTGAGTTAAGATTATCATTACGTCAAAACATTTTAATTCCTTTCGTAAAAGAAGAGAACGTAGCATTCTTTTATACTGAATTGGAAAAGTTAGGTTTTGTTGAGGCTGGTTATAATAAGGCTCTTGATATCACTGCTTGTCCTGGTACGGATACCTGTAATCTAGGAATTGCAAGTAGTACGGGAATTGCAGAGGAACTGGAAAGAGTGATAAAAACAGAATACCCAGATTATATTAATAACGATGATGTTGTTATAAAAATCAGTGGTTGTATGAATGCCTGTGGGCAGCACAATATGGCAAATATTGGTTTTCAGGGCATGTCGGTTCGTACTAAGGATAAATTGGTAGCTCCTGCACTTCAGGTATTGTTGGGCGGTAGCAATGATGGTAACGGTAACGGTCGTTTTGCGGACAAGGTGGTAAAAGTGCCAAGTAAAAGAGGTCCGGAAGCATTGCGTTTGATCTTAAATGATTTTGATGCCAATGGTGGAGATCTATCGTTCCCGGATTATTATGCCGAAAAAGGACAAATGTATTTCTATGATTTTCTAACGCCATTATCATCAATAGATGATTTAACGCCAGAAGACTTTATAGATTGGGGTAATACGGAGCGTTATGAAAAAGCTATCGGTGTAGGTGAATGTGCCGGTGTTGTTATCGACTTGATCGCAACATTACTTTTTGAAAGTGAAGAAAAAATTCAGAATGCACAGGAAATGTTCGATGCCGAAAAATGGTCTGCCAGTATCTATCACGCATATTCTTCTATGGTAAACTCGGCTAAGGCGATGTTGACCGCAGAAAATACGAAAGTGAATACCCACGTAAGTATCATTAAGGATTTTGATGAGAAATTTGTTGCCGATGGCAGAATTGCCGTAGCTGGTGGATTTGAAAAATTGGTACTTCAATTAAATCAGAACGAACCAACAAAAGAATTTGCACAATCTTACATAAAGGATGCAAAAGAATTTTTAGAAACTGTTGAAAAGTTCAGACAGCAAGAATTGGCAGAAGCATAGAGAATGGCAAATCATTTACAACATATAAAGAAACCTAAATTGACCGTAGTTGGTGCAGGACCAGGTGATGTGGAGCTGATTACGTTAAAAGCGATCAGAACGCTGGAAAATGCCGATGTGGTTTTGTACGATGCTTTGGTGAACGAGGAGTTGCTGGATTATGCCAAGAATGCGGAATTGATTTTTGTAGGTAAACGCAAAGGATGCTATGCATATCAACAAGAGCAAATTAATGAGCTTATTGTAAGTAGGGCAAATTCTAACGGACATGTGGTACGGTTAAAAGGAGGGGATCCTTTTGTATTCGGTCGCGGTTCGGAAGAAATGGAATATGCCGTCTCGCATGGGTTGCAAGTAGCCATGGTACCTGGTATATCGTCAAGTTTAAGTGTGCCTGCATATCAAAACATTCCGGTAACAAAAAGAGGTTCTTCAGAAAGTTTTTGGGTAATTACAGGAACTACAAAAGAGCATAAACTATCAACAGATGTTGGCTTAGCTGCAAAAAGTAGTGCTACGGTAGTCATATTGATGGGGATGTCAAAACTCCCTCAGATAGTAGAATTATTTAAGTCTGAAGGTAAATCGGAATTACCTATAGCTATAATTCAGAACGGAACGCGAAAGAATGAAAAAATAGGAGTTGCGACTATAGATACCATAGTTGATATAGTGGAGAAAGAAAATCTTTCTAATCCTGCTATCATTATCATAGGAGAAGTAGTTAGACATCGTGAAGCGTTAGCGGAGGCAACTCATAAGTTTGCTGAAGAGCATGTCAGTTTTGTTGAAGTAAATAAAGCATAGCATATTTAGTAAAGGATAAGTATATAGAATAAGTGAAATTAAAAGAAGCTAAAAAGTAGTTGTATAGAATGATGTCAACTTTGTAGAATTACTTTTTACTAAAAAGAGAATTATGATTAAAACAGATATGCTCATTATAGGAGCGGGACCTACCGGATTGTTCACGGTATTTGAAGCAGGATTATTAAAGTTAAAAACGCATTTAATAGATGCATTGCCACAGCCAGGTGGTCAGTGTTCAGAAATATATCCTAAAAAGCCTATCTATGATATTCCTGCATTTCCAGAAATTTTGGCAGGTACTTTGGTAGATAACCTTATGGAACAGATAAAGCCTTTTGAACCAGGATTTACCTTGGGAGAAAGAGCGGAAACGCTAGATAAGTTAGAAGATGGTTCTTTTGTGGTAACTACCAATAAAGGAACAAAGCACAATGCGCCTGTAGTGGTAATTGCAGGTGGTCTAGGTTCTTTTGAGCCAAGAAAACCACCTATTTCTAATATTGTAAACTTTGAAGATACAGGTGTTTCCTATATGATCAAAGATCCAGAAGTATATCGCGATAAAAAAGTGGTTATTGCCGGTGGTGGTGATTCTGCCTTGGACTGGGCTATATTTTTGACCGATGTAGCGGCAGAAGTAACCTTGGTACACAGAAGGGATGAATTTAGAGGGGCATTGGATTCCGTTGAGAAAGCATCTGAACTGGCGAAATTGGGTAAAATCAAGTTGATTACCAAAGCTGAGGTAAAAGAGCTGCACGGTGAAAATGAACTTAAGGCAGTAGTTATTAAGCACACGGACAAGGAAAAAGAAGATACTTATTTAGAAGTGGATAATTTTATTCCTTTATTCGGTCTGTCTCCTAAATTAGGTCCTATAGGTGACTGGGGCTTGGAAATTCAGAAAAATGCAATTAAGGTAAATAACGCAAAAGATTATCAGACCAACATACCGGGAGTATATGCCATTGGTGATGTTAATACTTACGAAGGTAAGTTAAAATTGATACTTTCAGGTTTCCATGAAGCAGCGGTTATGTGCCAATATGCATACCAGCAGATCAACCCAGGTAAGCGCTTTGTAATGAAATATACAACCGTTGGTGGTGTTGAAGGTTTTGATGGTTCTAAGAAAGAAGCAAAGAAAGAAGTAGTACAAAGTATCGCATAAATTATATTATTTGAGTAGTACGGCCTCCGGATGCTTCAGACGTGCGGGGGCTTTTTTTGTGACATTTTTTAAGAATTTCGTTGGCTAAAAAAACCATTGAAGTCTTGGTAAAGAGCGAGTAGTGCCGTTACTTTGCAATTCGTTCCTAATTAAATTGTATTGTTATCAAGAAAGGCGGAGGGACTAGACCCTGTGAAACCTTGGCAACCCTTTCCGTAATGGAAAAGAAGGTGCTACATTCTATCCTAATTCAAAAGGACAGATAACTAAAGAAAGAACATAATTACCTTCCTTTCCTTACTTGATATCATATATTTTAAAGCGAACAAATAATTTGTTAAGCGTAAAATGAAGGATATAAAAGAAATTTTAAAAGAGCGTATTTTAATACTGGATGGTGCCATGGGTACTATGCTTCAACGTTATAAGTTTACTGAAGAAGATTTTAGGGGAGAACGCTTTAAGGATTGGGAACATCCGTTGCAAGGTAACAATGATTTGTTGTCGTTAACGCAACCCGATGCTATAGCAGATGTTCACCGTCAGTATTTTGATGCTGGGGCAGATATTGTAGAGACCAATACCTTTTCCGGAACTACGATTGCTATGGCAGATTATTTTATGGAAGATTTGGTGTATGAGCTTAACTATGAATCTGCGCGTATTGCCAAAATGGTAGCAGATGAATTTACTGCAAAAGAACCAAATAAACCTCGTTTTGTAGCCGGTAGTATTGGACCCACCAATAAAACGGCAAGTATGTCACCAGATGTAAATGATCCAGGTTATAGGGCTATTTCTTTTGATGAGCTACGTATTGCATATAAACAACAGGTAGAAGCTTTATTAGATGGTGGGTCTGATATTTTATTGGTTGAAACCATTTTTGACACGCTCAATGCCAAGGCGGCATTATTTGCCATAGAAGAAGTTAAAGAAGAACGAAATATAGATGTACCCATAATGGTTAGTGGTACTATTACCGATGCATCCGGTAGAACGTTATCGGGTCAAACGGCCGAGGCATTTTTAATATCCATATCCCACATTCCTATTTTATCGGTTGGGTTTAATTGTGCTTTAGGTGCAAACCAGTTGGTACCTCATTTAGAGGTGTTGTCCACCAAAAGTGAACATGCGGTCTCAGCGCACCCCAATGCCGGTTTGCCTAATGCATTTGGAGAGTACGACGAAACTCCTGAGCAAATGGCGGAACAGATCAAGGAATACGCGGAAAAAGGATTGGTAAATATAGTTGGGGGTTGTTGCGGAACCACTCCGGAACATATTACTGCGATTGCTGAGGTTGTGAAAAATTTTGCTCCGCGTCAGTTTTAGTTGTTGGTTGTTGGTTGTCTGTTGTTGGGTGGAAAAAATACGAATAATATGAAAGTCTATACGGAATTGGAAGTTTGGAAAGAATCAAGAATTCTTGTGAAGGATATTTATTCTATTACTAAATCTTTTCCAAAAGAAGAGATTTACGGACTTAGCAATCAACTAAGAAGATGTGCTGTATCTATACCGTCTAATATAGCTGAAGGTTGCGGACGAAGAACATCGGCAGATACAATTCAGTTTCTGCATATTTCAAGAGGGTCATTGTATGAGTTGGAAACCCAACTTTATATAGCTCTTGATTTAAATTATATAGAGAGAGAAGATTTTGAAGCTATTAATAAGAGAATTATTAGCTGTAAGAAATTGATAAATGGATTTATCAATTATTTTAAAAAGTGAAATAGATTTTATGAGCAATAGGTCTAAAATACCAACAACCAACAACCAACAACCAACAACTAGATATCTGCGGTTAAGCGGCCTAGAACCCCTAATTGTAACCCCGGAGACCAACTTCATAAACGTTGGTGAGCGAACAAACGTTGCGGGTTCAAAAAAGTTTCTTCGTTTAGTAAAAGAGGAAAAGTTTGAAGAGGCATTGGCAGTGGCTAGGGAGCAGGTTGAAAATGGTGCCCAGGTTATTGATATTAACATGGATGACGGATTGATCGATGGTAAACAGGCCATGGTGAAATTTTTAAACCTTGTTATATCGGAGCCGGATATTTCTCGTGTGCCTATTATGATCGACAGTTCTAAATGGGAAATCATTGAAGCTGGTCTGCAAGTTGTTCAAGGTAAATGTGTGGTAAACTCCATTAGCTTAAAAGAGGGCGAAGAGCAATTTATACACCACGCCAAACTCATAAAAAGATATGGTGCCGCGGTAATTGTTATGGCTTTTGATGAGGTAGGTCAGGCAGATAATTATGACCGTAGAATTGAAATAGCAAAACGTTCGTATGATGTTTTGGTGAACAAGGTATATTTTGCACCAGAGGATATTATTTTTGACTTAAATATTTTTCCGGTAGCAACGGGAATGGATGAGCATAAATTAAATGCTGTCGATTTTATTGAAGCTACAAGATGGGTCCGTGAAAACTTGCCACATGCCAGTGTAAGTGGTGGCGTTAGTAATGTTTCGTTTTCATTTAGGGGCAATAACCCGGTGCGTGAGGCTATGCACTCGGTCTTCTTGTACCACGCTATAAAAGCGGGTATGAACATGGGTATTGTAAATCCGAGTATGCTAGAGGTGTATGATGATATTCCTAAAGACTTATTGGAGTATGTAGAAGATGTTATTCTAAATAGGAGGGATGATGCAACGGAGCGCTTGCTGGATTTTGCCGAATCTGTAGTTGGTAAAACCAAGGAAAGTAAAATAGATCTATCGTGGCGAGAAGAACCTTTACAAGAGCGTATTACCCGAGCCTTGGTAAAAGGTATTGATCAATATATTATTGAAGATGTTGAAGAAGCCAGGTTGGCTGCCAATAAGCCAATTGAAGTTATTGAGGGCAACTTAATGACGGGTATGAACGTGGTGGGCGATTTATTCGGTAGCGGAAAAATGTTCTTGCCGCAAGTGGTAAAATCTGCACGAGTGATGAAGAAGGCGGTAGCTTATTTATTACCCTATATTGAAGAAGAAAAGTTATTGAATCCGCAAGTTGGAGATTCTGATAATGCCGGAAAGATTTTAATGGCAACCGTAAAGGGCGATGTTCATGATATTGGTAAAAATATTGTAGGTGTAGTATTGGCCTGTAACAATTATGAGATCGTTGATTTAGGCGTTATGGTGCCACCGGAAAAAATTATTGCAGCAGCTATTGAGCATAATGTAGATATTATAGGGCTTAGCGGATTAATTACCCCATCATTGGATGAGATGGTGCATTTGGCAAAGGAAATGGAACGTAAAGATTTCAGCATTCCGTTGTTGATCGGCGGTGCAACCACCAGTAAGGCACATACCGCGGTAAAGATCGATCCACAATATAAAGAGGCAGTAGTTCATGTAAACGATGCTTCTAGAGCGGTAACCGTGGTGGGCGATTTGTTGCAGAAAGAAACAGCTACGAGCTACAAGAAAAGTATAAAAGATGATTATGATGTGTTTAGGGAAAAGTTCTTGAACCGTTCATCTAGTAAAACATATAAGCCAATTTCTGCAGCACGGAGAAATAAGTTTAAAATAGATTGGAAAACTTCTGAAATTGTAAAGCCGAACAAATTGGGTATTCAGGTGATCGAAGATTTGGATCTGAATGTTTTGGTACCCTATATAGATTGGACTCCCTTCTTTAGAAGTTGGGAACTTCATGGTAAATATCCTGCAATATTGACCGATGAGGTTGTTGGGGAACAAGCAACCGATTTATTCGCAGACGCTCAAGCGATGCTGAACAAGATAATTTCCGAAAAGAAATTAAAGGCTAAAGGTATATTTGGACTGTTTCCTGCGAATTCCATTAATGACGATGATATTTTAGTCGAAACTAGTTCAAGTTTAGAAGGGAATACAGGGTCGCTTAGCGGAGCCGAAACAGATGGGAACTATACTTTCCGTACCCTTCGCCAACAATTAGAACGTAGGGAAGGAGTCGCAGATTATGCCTTGGCAGATTTTATTGCTCCAAAAGAATCTGGGAAACAAGACTACATGGGTTGTTTCTGTGTATCCACAGGTTTTGGTACGGCAGAAATGGCGGCGCAATATGAGAAAGACCTAGATGACTATAACTCCATCATGGTAAAGGCGTTGGCGGATCGTTTAGCCGAAGCATTTGCTGAATACTTGCATAAAGAAGTGAGAACAGCGCATTGGGGTTATGCCGCCAATGAAGATCTGAGCAATGAAGATTTAATCAAGGAATCTTATAAAGGTATTCGTCCTGCGCCTGGTTATCCTGCTTGTCCCGATCACTTGGAAAAATTGACCATTTGGGATGTTCTGAAAGTAAAGGAAACCATAGGTGTGGAGTTAACAGATAGTCTTGCCATGTGGCCGGCCGCATCTGTAAGCGGGTATTATTTTGGTAACCCGGAAGCCCGTTACTTTGGTCTTGGTAAAATAAAACTGGATCAAGTAAAGGATTTTGCGGAACGAAAGGGGATTTCGTTTGAAGAAGCCGAGAAATGGCTTGCACCAAATATAGTGGACTAATGCGTTAGGGATTGCAGCGGCATCTTTTTTTATTTCTGAACTGTGCCATTGTTAAGTAAAAAGAGTTGTGGAAATAGAGAAAATATAGCGAAAAGCCCGCCCGAACGCCCAAAGAAGAATTAAAGTAAATAAGCCTCTTGAAGGTTTGCTCATAACCAAGAGTAAAAGAATATAAAATGAAAGTTACAGACCATATCACCAATGCAAAGGGAAAAACACTTTTTTCTTTTGAGATCGTACCGCCGGTAAAGGGGAGAAATATTCAGGAATTATACAATAATATTGATCCTTTAATGGAGTTTAACCCTCCGTTCATTGATGTGACTACATCGCGTGAAGAAACTATCTATATTAAAAAAGAAGGGCTTTTAGATAAGAAGACTACACGTATGAGACCCGGTACTGTGGGTATTTGTGCATCTATTCAACATAAATATAATGTAGATACGGTGCCTCATGTGCTTTGTGGCGGTTTCACCAAGGAGGAGACGGAATACTTGTTGGTTGATTGTCATTATTTAGGCATACAGAATGTAATGGCTTTACGTGGTGATGCCCGAAGTGAGCAAAAGTATTTTGAACCTACTGAAGGGGGGCACCCGTTTGCAATAGATTTGGTAAAGCAGATCCAGGATTTGAATAAAGGTAAATATTTACATGAAACCGTGGAGAGCGAACACAGTAGTGAGTTCTGTATAGGGGTGGCGGGTTATCCGGAAAAACATTTAGAATCTCCATCATTACAATCGGACCTAAAGCGATTAAAGGAAAAGGTAGATGCCGGTGCGGATTATGTGGTTACGCAAATGTTCTTTGATAATAAAAAGTATTTTGAATTTGTAGAAGCAGCAAAGGAAATTGGAATTACCGTGCCTATTATACCGGGCATTAAACCAATTGCCGTAAAGAGGCACATGCAATTATTGCCGCAGGTGTTCAGAATAGATATGCCACAAGATTTAATAGAAGCTGTTGATGCTTGCGCCACCAACAAAGATGTACGTAAAGTGGGTATAGAATGGGCAATTCAACAATCTAAGGAATTAAAGGCGGCAGGTGTTCCTGTATTGCATTACTATTCTATGGGGAAATCCGATAATATTAAGGCGATAGCGGAAGCACTATTTTAAAGGTTTAGAAAGTATTTAGTAGAGCGTATTACGTACAAAATGTCCGATAATGATAATACTTTGAACTTAATACTTCGTACTTGATACTTATAACTATTTTTGCCTACAATGAATTTTAAGTTTCTAACCATTGTAATGCTATCGGTAAGTTTTGGCTTTGCGCAAGAAGGTACCGAGAAAAAGAAGTACACGCTTGATGCCAATCAGTTCTATGGTTCCATCATACTGCACAATCCAGATATTTCACATTTGATCACATCGCACCCGGCAGGGGTTATTTTAAGTTATAACCGCAAAACGTACGGGGAAGAAGAATGGGAAGAGTTGTATAATTATCCGGATTTGGGTTACTCCTTTATTTATCAGAATACGAACAACAGCACGTTGGGCGATAATTATGGTTTGTATGCGCACTACAATTTTTACTTTTTTAGGCGGAACATGCAATTACGCGTAGGGCAAGGTATTGCATACGCTACAAATCCGTACGATAAAGAGACCAATTTTAGAAATAATGCCTACGGCTCGGATTTTTTAAGTTCAACCTATTTAATGCTGAACTATCATAAAGAGAATATTATAAAAGGATTGGGTTTTAAGGCAGGTGTGTCCGTAATTCACTATTCCAACGCCAATTTTAGGGCGCCGAATACGTCTACTAATACCTTGGCATTTAATGCCGGTTTTGTATATGATTTGGATGGTGGTACTGAAATTGATTATGTACACAGGGAAAAAGAAAAATTGACTGAGCCATTGCGTTACAATTTTGCGTTGAGAGCTGGTTTAAACGAGAGTGATGTTATTGATTCCGGTCAATATGGCTTTGTAGTGCTTTCTGCCTATGCCGATAAAAGGGTTGGAAGAAAAAGTGCTCTTCAAGTGGGGACAGATGTATACTTTTCTAATTTTTTGAAAGAGTTGATCAGGTATCAAAGTATTGCTTTTCCAGAGAATAATGTGGATGCAGATGATGATTATAAAAGGGTAGGTGTATTTGCGGGTCATGAACTGTTCATTAATGAAATGTCCGTCATTTCACAATTTGGCTACTACGTGTATTATCCGTTCGATTTTGAAGGTCGCACCTATTTGCGTGTGGGATTAAAGCGCTATTTTGGAGATAGGGTTTTTGGGGCGGTAACCTTAAAGTCTCACGGCGCAAAAGCGGAAGCGGTAGAATTTGGGATAGGAATACGATTGTAGAAATATGATGTTAGAAAATAGAAAACATAAAATAGACATTTGGACAAAAGGGATGTGCCAAACATTTTTGACCTTCACTACTATGTTTGTTTTGCTGCTCATAGCTAATTCTTGCGATTCCGAAAACGCCTCAGATTGTTTTCAGAGTACAGGTGATATGATACGAGAGGAAGTTACAGTAGCTGAATTTACGAGTATTACCGCATTTGAGAATGTGACTTTGGTTATAAAACAAGGCGACACCCAAAAAGTAGAAATAGAAACCGGTGAAAATCTTAGAAATGAGGTTTCTGCTGTTGTAGAAGATGGTCAATTATTACTGACCGATACGAACGATTGTAATTATGTAAGAGATTATGCTACCACTACAATCTACGTAACTACCCCTAATTTGACCAGTATACGTAGCAGTACAGGTTTTCCTATTAAAAGTGACGGAGTTTTGGCTTTTGATAGCTTAAGATTGTTGTCGGAAAGTTTTACGAATCCGGAAGCAGAAACAACAGATGGGGAATTTGATCTAGATTTAGAAGTGGCTTCATTAAGTTTAACGGTTAACGGCATTGCCTATTTTAAGTTGAAAGGAACAGCGGAAAGTATGAGTATTACCATAGCTGCAGGTGATTCTAGAATTGAGGCTGAAACATTGATCACTGATCGGGTTACCATAAACCATAGAGGTTCAAATGATATTTTAGTGAATCCGCAAGAAAGTCTTGCCGGAGTATTAAGGGGTACTGGCGATGTACAAAGCTATAATCGCCCGGAAACCGTTGAAGTGGAAGAATTGTATAACGGAAGATTGATTTTTGTGGAATGAATCCCATTTTAAAATATCTGAAAAATGTATTCGCTACTAAACGAGTGTTGGGAGATGACCCGACTTTGACCGGATTAGTAATAGCAGATGCAGTTTTACAAGATATGTATGCCGATGATAAATTTCCAGGATTGGCAATTACGGTTTTAAAAGAAGGAATAACCATTTTCCAAAAAGGGTATGGGTATGCGGATTTAGATACCAAAAAATATGTAGACCCAAAATCCTCAATTTTTAGAATTGCAAGTGTATCCAAGCCTATAGCGGCTACCGCATTGGCACATATGGTGCAAGAAGGGTTGATCTCATTAGATGAATCTTTCTATACCTATCTGCCAGATTACCCCAAAAAAAAGTGGGATTTCACTATTCGTCAATTGGCTAGCCACACTGCAGGTATACGTGTGTATAAAGGCAAGGAATTCGCCTTGAACGAACCTTTTGGGATAAAGGATAGTTTGTCAATTTTTAAAAACGATCCGTTGGTATTTGAACCGGGTACCGAATATTTGTACAATAGTTTTGATTGGGTAATGATTTCGGCGGCCATGCAAGAAGCAAGTGGTATTCCGTTTGAAGCATATGTGCAGGAGAAAGTATTGGATCCCTTGGGAATGAAAAACACATATATACCAAGAAGGCATCCTGATGATAACCTTAAGCAATCGGATATAGATGTGAATGCTATTGCAACATTAGAAGCACAAAACAATGTAACTGCATTTTATACCAAAAGCATTTCCGGGTTTAGAAAAGCGACTCCCGTAGATATCTTTTATAAGCTTGCTGGTGGAGGTTATTTATCAACTTCAGAAGATATTGCAAAATTCGGGCAAGCATTTTTAGATGAGAAAGTAGAAATCGAAAAAGATATTTTGAATCAATTTTTAACTGCTCAGCTAGTAAACGGTAATTCTACATACTACGGTTTAGGTTGGCAGGTAAGTGAAGATGCCAAAGGGCGTAAGTTTTTTGGACATGTGGGTAGTGGGGTAGGTGGGTATTCCAATTTTTTCGTGTATCCAAAAGAGCAATTGGTGTTTTCAATTCTGATCAATAGTACAGACCCTAAAGTACAAGAAGATCTTGATGTTGTGATAGATTCTTTTTTTGATGAGCTTGATTACAACTGATTTAATGTTTTTTAAAATTTAAAGAAAGGGTATATTAGTCTCGCTAACCGTGAGATTTTTAATACAGAATGAGCTTACCACCAGAAACCACCCCAGTTGAAGAGAAAAAAAAGAACATAAAATGGCTTCAACGACTTAAAGAAGAAAGTTGGGAAGCAGAATTGCTAGTTTCTGCAATTGCCATTTTTGGAACGTTTCAACTATTTGGTTTAATAGAATGGGCTACAAATAAATACATTGATCTATTACCTGTTGAGCAATACATTTATGGGTATATGATTGTTTTTTTAGGCTTGTTGGCTATTAGTATTCTGGTCTCTATGTTCGTAATTCATTTCGTTTTACGAGCGTATTGGATTGGATTAGTGGGGTTGAATTCTGTTTTTCCAGATTATAGTATTGAAGATAGTGTATACTCTAAAATTTATACCGAGAAGATTTTGTCCATACTCCCAAAGCAACAAGATACTATTCAAAAGGTAGATGAATTGTGCAGTGTAATTTTTTCTTCAGCATTTACTATTCTATTGATTTACTCTTACATGTCTTTGTTTTTAAGTATTTATATGCTGATATATAATTTGTTACTGGATTATGTGCCAAGTTATATACTGTTAATACCTTTATTTATAATTTCAGGTCTTCTTGTATTACAAATGATTTTTAGTGTCATCGGAAATTTAAAAAAGTACAAGTCTAATGTAATGGTACAAACTTGGATGTTTAAATTGGTCAAATTTACATCAATGGTTACCTATGGTCCTTTATACCGTAATTTACTGCAGGTTTCAATGGTTTTTGGGTCTAATTTTAAGAAGAAAAAGTCTTTAGTTTATCTCGTGCTATCGTTTTTTGCATCAGGCATATTTTTGACATTAGTGAAATTTCAAGATACCAATATTCCTCATTTGATTTTTCCAAAAGATCATGATGTAAATCTAATGTACTTGAGTTATTATAGTGATCAAAACCCTGATGAATCATTTTTGTTGACTCCACAAATACAGTCTGATATTATAATGGGTGAGACTGTAAAGCTGTTTATTCCTGTATTTCATCATGAATGTAATTATCAAGCTGCTACTTGCGGCGAATATCAAGAAGACGATAGTTTGTCCAATGAACAGGAAAGAGTTAAATCTAGAAAATTTTATCTTGATTGTTATGAAAAATATCATAAGGTTACCCTCAATGGTACTTTGTTAAATATTGATTTTCTAAAGAAAGACCATGCCGTTTCAGAACAATTTGGTATTGTAGGTTTTATCGACAAAGAGTTATTGAAAAAAGGTTATAATACCCTGTTGGTCACTAAAACGTTAGGTGATGTTAAAGAATTTAAATGGTCTATTCCCTTCTATTATCAGCCCAATGCACAATTAAAGTAACTTTTTAACGCTATGAGATTATCAAATTTAAATTTATTGACATGAAGGTAAAGTGTTTTTTAATTGTATTGTTTGCAATGGCTATAAACGTTTCTGCACAAGAAATTACGACGTTTACGGGCATATGGGGAATGGAGTATTATCAAGACGATAAGGAAATTACCAAGAAGGAAGTAATGGAATTATTTTCTAGTAATGATGAAATTTATAGCGACTGGAAAAAAGCTGACACAAAAAAGAGTATCGCTACCATTGCTTTAGTCGGAGAAATAGTTGGAGTAACCTGGGGCTCGGTAGAATTATTTAACAATGACCCTTTTGTAAGTGACAGGGATAAAGCGAGAAAGGCAATTGGACCATTGTTGGGTGGTATTGGCTCTGGTATAATTGCTATTATATTTTTGAATGGTTCTTATAAGGCAAGAAAACAAGCAATACTTGCTTATAATAAGCAATTTGATGATAAAACGGCTTTTAAACTTAGACCGGTATCTAATGAGAATGGACTAGGTATTGCACTTAGATGGTAAGAGGTTTAAAATTTTAACACAAAACCTCCACTTTTTGAGAAAGAAATTGATTTTTATAAAAAAATAATATCCAAAACAGCCATTTTTAAATATAATTACTACATTAGCCACAGATTACAAAAGTGATGACAAAACAATATTTCTGGAACGGTTTTTATTTTTACTTCTTTTTTAAGAGAGGTACGGGACTGTTGTAGTATATTTTAAATATAAAATAGAATCTAAGTTCCGATGTACATCGGAACTTTTTTTTTGAATAAAACGGAGCAAAAGTGAGTCTAAAAATAGCCATACAGGGAATAAAGGGCAGTAACCACCATCAAGTGGCAAAAGATTGTTATGGTGATGATATTGAGTTGGTAGAATGCCTTTCTTTTGATGTTCTGGTAGATAAGTTGTTAAACAAAGAAGCGGATCAGGGTGTTATGGCCATTGAAAATTCCATTGCAGGATCGATCATTCCTAATTATGCTTTGGTAAACCATAATGACCTACATATCATTGGGGAGTATTATTTAAACATCCATCACAACTTAATGGTATTAAAAGGCCAGAAAATTGAGGATATTACAGAAGTAAGTTCACACCCAATGGCACTATTGCAGTGTAAGGAATATTTTAGACAATATCCGCATATAAAATTGGTGGAAGACGTAGATACGGCAGAGACCGCAAAGCGAATTCAAAAAGAAAAACTTAAGCATGTAGCGGCTATTGCTCCTAACGTTGCAGCAGAATTATATGGGTTGGACATCGTAGCGAACGATATACAAACCATTCAAAATAATGCCACGCGTTTTATCATTGTAAAAACAAAAAATGATGCACTGCCAGAGGCAGAGATCAGTAAGGCGTCTTTACGGTTTTTAACCGACCATAAAAGGGGTAGTTTGGCGGCAGTGCTTAATGTTATGAGCGATTGTAGATTGAATTTAACCAAAATACAGTCGTTACCGGTGATAGAAACACCTTGGAAATATGCTTTTTTTGTTGATGTAACTTTTAATGATTATGCAGATTTTACGAAGGCTAAAAGTCTATTGAACATCATGGCGGAAGACTTTAAGATTTTGGGTGAATATAAAAATGTAAGACAATGATACGTACTGCCAAAAGGTTAGATACCATACAGGAATACTACTTCTCAAAAAAATTGAGAGAAGTTCGTGGTTTAATGGCACAAGGTAAACCTATCATTAATATGGGTATTGGTAGTCCTGATCTGGCTCCGTCCCAAGAGGTTTTAAAAGCCATACAAGCAGCAGTGTTAGAGAACGGTGCGCACCAATACCAAAGTTACCAAGGCTTGCCTCAGTTAAGAGATGCCATAGCCAATTTTTATAGGAATAAATTTGGTGTTACCGCAGACCCAAATACCGAAATTTTACCATTAATGGGGTCAAAAGAAGGTATAATGCATATAAGCCTGGCTTTTTTGAACGAGGGTGATGAGGTATTGATACCAAATCCCGGGTACCCAACATACACCTCTGTAACCAATTTGGTAGGGGCCGTGCCAAAATACTATGATTTAACCGCTGATAATGGTTGGTTTCCAGATTTGGAGGCATTGGCAAAGCAAGATTTATCAAAGGTAAAGTTAATGTGGTTAAGCTATCCTCATATGCCAACAGGTGCTACGGCAACCAAAGAGCAGTTTATAAAGATGGTGGCATTTGCCCAAGAGCATGATATTTTATTGGTGAACGATAATCCATATAGTTTTGTTTTAAATGACGAACCTGCCAGTATTTTAAGCTTGCCCAATGCAAAAAAGGTGTGTTTAGAATTGAATTCTTTGAGTAAAACGTTCAACATGGCCGGTTGGCGTGTAGGTTTTGTTTTGGGTAGCAATGAGCATATCAATGCTATTTTAAAGGTGAAGAGCAATATGGACTCCGGTATGTTCTACGGCATACAAAAAGGAGCAATTGCCGCCTTGAATAGCAGTGATGACTGGTTTAAGGAACTAAATGAAGTTTATGGTAAGCGAAGAGAATTGATCTATAAGTTGGTAGACAAGCTTGGCTGTTCATATGATCGTAACGCTGTAGGCATGTTCGTTTGGGCTAAATTGCCGGCAGGCAGTGTATCATCAGAAGAGTTCATAGATGATATTTTATATAAGAAAGATCTGTTTATTACGCCAGGAACCATTTTTGGGAGTAATGGTGAAGGCTATATTCGTTTTTCACTATGTATAACGGAGCATAAGATAGAAGAGGCAATTAAAAGATTTGAATAATAGGTCTTAAGACTAAAGCGTAGCTTTAAAATGAATGTATTTGTAATAGGTATCGGTTTAATAGGAGGTTCTTTGGCGAAAGACATAAAGTCGGCATTCGACAATGTTACCGTCTATGGCATAGAATCTAATGAAGCAAACTTAGCTGAAGCATTGTCTTTGGGTATTATAGATAAGAAAGCTACCTATCAAGATTTGCAATTGGCAGATATGGTCATTGTAAGTATACCGGTAGATGTTATGGTTACCGAGCTTCCTGTTATATTGAATGCCGTTCATGAAGATTGTGTTGTTTTTGATGTTGGGTCTACCAAATCCATGATTTGCAAGGTGTTGGAAAATCATCCTAAGAGAAGAAATTTTTTGGCATGCCATCCTATTGCCGGAACGGAGTTTTCGGGTCCGTCCGCAGCGATCAACAATTTATTCAAAGACAAAACAAATATTATTTGTGAGGTAGAATTAACGGCATTTAAGCTCCAAGAAAGAGCGTTAAAAGTTTTTCAAGCTATTGGCATGAGAATACGTTATATGAACCCTGTTGCTCATGATAAGCATATTGCATACGTATCGCATTTATCGCACATAAGTTCGTTCATGTTGGGTAAAACAGTGATCGAGAAAGAGAAGAACGAGCGTGATATTTTTGACATGGCCGGTAGTGGGTTTGAAAGCACGGTGCGTTTGGCAAAGAGTTCTCCTGCCATGTGGACACCTATTTTTAAACAGAATAAAGAGAATGTGGTGGAAACTTTGGAGGAGTACATTCAAAATCTAACCGCATTTAAGGAATTGTTGTTGAAAGATGATTATGAGGGCATTTATAATGAAATGAATAATACGAATAAGATTAAAGGAATATTAAAAAGAAATACCGTTAAACAAGAAATAGAATAAGTAAAAATGGAAAATTCAAAACAAATGAGAACATGGTTGGATGATTTAAACCTTGACCATCCACTAGTAATAGCAGGGCCATGTAGTGCGGAAACCGAGGAGCAAGTGTTAGGTATAGCACACTCCCTAAAAGATACCGATGTAAACTATTACAGAGCAGGTATATGGAAACCACGTACTCGCCCAGGAAATTTTGAAGGTGTAGGAGCTTTGGGGCTTAAGTGGCTTCAAAAGGTAAAGGCTGAAACAGGTATGAAAACGGCTACCGAGGTGGCTAACCGTGCTCATGTAGAATTAGCTTTAGAGCATGATATAGATTTATTATGGATAGGGGCACGATCAACTGTTAGTCCGTTCATCATGCAAGAATTGGCAGATGCACTTGAAGGTACGGATAAGATTGTATTGGTGAAGAATCCTGTAAATCCAGATTTAGCTTTATGGTTAGGCGGTATTGAAAGGCTACATACGGCAGGTATTAAAAAGTTGGGTGCAATTCATAGAGGATTCTCTACATATGAGAAAACCAAGTATAGAAATATACCGGAATGGCAAATGGCGATCGAATTTCAGAACAGATTTCCAGATTTACCTTTGATCAACGATCCATCCCATATCACAGGTAAAAGAGATATGATCTTTGATGTTTCTCAGACTGCTTTAGATTTGAATTTCGACGGATTAATGATCGAAACGCACCATGATCCTGATAATGCATGGAGTGATGCCGCTCAACAGGTAACTCCAGAGAAATTGGTTCAGATTATGAGAGACCTAAAAATTAGAAAAGAGAGCGATCCAGAGGCGGAATACAATTCTCAATTAAGTAACCTTAGAGCACAGATCGATGTTATTGATAACCAATTGATCGAGACTCTAGGTAAAAGAATGAAAGTTTCTGATAGTATAGGTGAACTTAAAAAGCAAAAGAACGTTGCCGTACTACAATCTAATAGATGGAACCAAATTCTAGGAGCAATGATTCTTGAAGGGGAAAGTAAGGGACTTAGTGAAGAATTTGTTCTTCGTATGTTCAAGGCTATTCACCAAGAGTCTATCAACCACCAAGAAAAGATAGTGAACGGTTAAGGTTTACATAACTTTATAAATACAAAACATCCGTAATATGCGGATGTTTTTTTATGCCTTAATTTTAATAAGTAAGAAAAATAATACATTTTAACAATATCCTTAATTATGAACCGTTAGGGGTCTAAAGAACCATTTTAACCAATCAAAAAGTATGAAGAAAGTAGTATTGTTTACGTTCATGTTAATGGCATCATTTGCTGCAAAAGCCCAATCGTATATAGGCTTTTTAACAGATAATTACAGTGGTGTCAATAGTGTGATCTCTAACCCTGCAAATATTGCAGATTCACGTTTTAAAACAGATATTAATTTAATAGGAGCTAGTGGTTTTTTAGCTAATGACTATGTAGGTGTTGGGTATTCTGATTTGGTTTCCAGTGATTTTGACTATGATACAGATGCATTATTGACCCTTTCGGATAACAATAGTTTTTCTGGTAACGTAGATGTGTTAGGTCCTTCGTTTATGTTTAATGTTGGTAGAAAATCTTCTATTGCCATATTTACAAGAGCAAGAAGTTTTGTGACAGGAAATGAATTTAATGGAGAAAGTATTGATGACCTTGACGATAGTATTGATGAAAGTCAAGACTTTTTGGTAAACGAAGGTGATTTCTTTGCCGCCGGTCATGGTTGGGCAGAAGTGGGGATCACGTATGCACAAGAATTAATGAATAAAGAGGAGCATTTCTTAAAAGGTGGTCTGTCATTTAAATATTTGAAAGGATTTGGTAATGCCTATGTGGCCGGTAGAAATGTAACTATTGATTATGATGCGGATGGCGCTACATTACCGGATAATTCTACTATTGGAACTTTATCATCTACAGGAGATTTAATTTATGGGCGTGCCGATCAGTATGATGTAGAAGACTACGATTATGAAGTGCCAGATGCAAACGGATTCGGGTTTGATCTAGGTTTCGTTTATGAATGGAGACCATATTATGAAGATTATGTGGTAACGGATGTTGATGGAGAAAAAACCGTCATGAAAGATAAAAATAAGTATAAACTAAAATTTGGCTTGTCACTTACTGATATTGGTGCTGTAAACTATAAAGGTAGTTTGGTAGATACCTATAATATCAATAATACCATTACACAAGACGATTATGATAATATAGAGGATTCAGATGATCTTCAAAATTTATATACGTTTACACAGACAACAGAAGATTTAAAGGCGGGTTTGCCAACTGCATTACATTTTAATGCAGATTGGAATATTAAAAATCATTTTTATTTGAATTTCAACACTGATATCTCTATGCGTTCTGCAGGTGAGAATAATTTACGAACTGCAAACGTATTATCATTGACTCCACGTTTTGAGAGTAAGTGGTTCAGCTTCTATTTGCCTGTAAGTAGCTATCAATATAGTGGTTTACAAGTAGGTGCAGGCTTACGTGCCGGTCCTCTTTATCTTGGGTCGGGATCATTGATCTCTACATTTACAAAAAATGAAATACAAGGAGCAGATGTATATGCAGGGTTGAAAATTCCGGTGTACTATGGTCAGCCAAAAGATTCAGATGGTGATGGTATTCCAAATAAAGAAGATGGTTGCCCAAAAAAGGCAGGACCAATAGAAAATAATGGTTGCCCATGGGGAGATACTGATGGCGATTCGGTATTGGATAATGAGGACCAATGTCCAGATGAGGCAGGTCCTGTAGAAAACAATGGTTGTCCTTGGGTAGATACGGATGGAGATACCTTGTTGGATAATGAAGATCAATGTGTAGATGTAGCCGGACCTGTAGAGAATAATGGTTGTCCTTGGCCAGATAGTGACGGAGATTCAGTTTTTGATAAAGATGATAATTGTCCTGATGAAATGGGTACGGTAGCGAATAACGGTTGTCCAGAACCGGTTGTTACGGCTGAGGTTCAAAAGTCATTGAACGAGTATGCAAAAACTATTTTGTTCAACACAGGAAAATCAACATTAAAGGATGAGTCAACACCGGTATTGGTTGATATCATCGGTATTTTAAACGAATATCCCAATGCAAATTTCACTATTGAAGGGCATACGGATAGTATAGGTTCAGAAGCTACCAATCAAAAATTATCGGAGAAAAGAGCTCAAGCTGTTCTACAATTTTTAATAGATGGCGGTATTTCATCAGCAAGATTGACCGCTATTGGTTATGGGGAAAGTAAGCCAATTGCTACCAATATGTATAAAGACGGTAGACAGAAAAACAGACGTGTTGAGATTAACTTGGCACAGTAGCTATCCAAAGATTTAGTACTAAAAAAAGCCCGGTAAAACCGGGCTTTTTTTATGTATATTAGTGCTATCTTTTAAAGATATATCGGGTAATGAAAATACCTTGTCCGTCTGTGTTACCGGCATCAGCTTCTACACCACTGGTTACAAAAACAAGTTCCCATCCATTTTGTGCCATATCACTTAGTTTAGATGAAATAAGTGCATCGTTTGCCGCAATGTTCTGAAAGCGAATACCGGCCACATTATAGAAATTAAGCAATTTGGTCTCTTCAAAATCCTTTACGCGAATATCACTGCGTTTAGATTTATTTCTGGTATTATCTTCCTCGGTCTGTTCAGAGGTGAACTCCTTAAAATCTCGATCTGCATTGGCATCTATAATTCGTGATCTTCCTAGTCCGCTAGGTACTATAGATTCTACACTGGTAACAACTTTGTATTCCTGTGCTGTAGATGTAGTAATTGCAGTAAAGGCAAATAGGGCAAGTAAAATGATTTTTTTCATGATGATGGTTTTTTACATTGATTTAAAGATTGTACGGTGAAAATATAAGGTATAATTAAGAATGTAAAGAATACTACTTTATATCATTGTAAATTGATGTTTTACCAATATAATGGCTTAAAAAAAAGTCCCGATGCTTTTAGCATCGGGACTACCAATAAAATTATGTTTTGTTTCTATTGAATAGAGAAATCAAATACAGATTGGTTTTCTCTACCTTGTGGAACCTGACCTTGGTATATAAAGCAATATTCTCCTGGTTCTAACGTATCTGGAGTAACTTTGAACTTGTTACCTTCAATTTCTTCGATAGCAAAATTTAATGCATATTTTGGATCAATACCGCTGCTACTGGTGATCCAGCTACTTTTTCCGGTGATAACTTCTCTAAGGTTCTTTTTCTCTTTAACGGTAAGTTTTACCAAAACAAACTCATTAGGGTTACTTGCCATTCTAAACCACCAGTTAAAAATACCGGTATCTCCACCTTGGTTGTTCTGCATATTATCAACTTCTGTAACACTTGGGTCAAAGATGAACGTAAATTCTGGTCTGCTTTGGCGAATTACATTGTTGGATTGTGTTTTAGGTAACTGAGCCTTCTTTTTAGAATTGATCAATCCAGATACCAATTTCTGCGCCACTTGGTTAGAATTTGAACCAGAGAATACACTTGGTTGTATTAATTTATCTTCACCGCTAGCATCGGCATAGTAAATACCAGTTTTAGATTTTGTGTTTTGTTTTGATTTATCCATGATCAAGGATAATATTTCAGAAGAAACCCCTGCATTTTTCATAGCGCCTAGAGCGGAAATAGAAGCATCAAATTTAACATCCGAAGTGTTTATTTTATCTATGATCATATAATCGTCGAAACCTAGTTCAACCATTTGTACTACAGATTCGTTTGTAATAGTTTCTTGGGCAGTTCCAAAAGTTATGGCTGATAAAGCTAACATCAGCAATGATTTTTTGATGAATTTCATTTTCTTGATTTTGGTTGTTATTTAATGTTATAGTTCTAAATTCAAATTTATGTTAATTTTTATATTTAAAGCAGTTACTTTGTATAAATGGAAGGATTTTTGGGTAAATGGTAGGAATTGTTTATAAATCTACGGGTAGTTGGTACACTGTTAAGGCAGAAAATGGTGATTTCTATGAATGTAGAATAAAAGGTAAGTTTAGGATCAAGGGTATAAAAAGTACGAACCCTGTAGCGGTTGGTGATCAAGTACGCTTTGAGGTGGAGACTATTGGAGATGATACCAATGGTATTATCAATGAAATAGAAGATCGTAAAAATTATATAATTCGTAAATCTGTAAACCTGTCTAAACAGACACATATCATTGCTGCCAATTTGGATCAGGTTTTTTTATTGGTAACATTGAACAATCCGCCTACATACCCAGTTTTCATAGATCGATTTCTGATCACTGCAGAAGCCTATGAAATTCCGGTTGTTCTACTTTTCAATAAAGTAGATACTTATGCCCCGGAAGAATTAGATGAGATAAAGTTTTTGGCGGCCCTTTACCGCAATATTGGGTATACTTGTTTGGGTATTTCTGCGGCAACGGGCAAGAACGTTGATAAGGTGAAAGAAATGATGATCGGTAAAACATCAATGTTCTCGGGTCATTCTGGTGTTGGTAAATCTACCTTGGTCAATGCTTTGGAGCCAGAGTTGGATATTAAGACCAAACAAATTTCTCAACAACACGCACAAGGGCAACATACCACCACTTTTGCGGAAATGTTCGATCTTAGTTTTAATGCTCGCATTATTGATACCCCAGGTATTAAAGGTTTTGGTATTGTAGATATGGAAAAGGAGGAGATAGGCGATTATTTTCCAGAATTTTTTGAACTAAAGCAAGATTGTAAATTCAATAATTGTATTCATGTAGACGAGCCAAAATGTGCCGTTAAAGATTCCTTGGAAACTGGTGATATAGCTTGGAGCAGGTATAACAGTTATCTGCAGATGATCAAAGGAGAAGATGAGAATTATAGGGTAGATATACACGACGATAAAAAATGAAAACAGTAATACAACGTGTTGCCAAAGCTAGCGTAACGGTCAATGGCGAAAAGATAAGTGCTATTGACAATGGGCTTTTAATTTTAGTGGGTATAGAAAATGCAGATGCTCAAGATGATATTGATTGGCTTACGAACAAAATAGTAAACCTTCGTATTTTTAATGATGAAGATGGTATAATGAACAAATCGCTTGTAGATGTAAATGGTGATGTCATTGTGGTTAGCCAGTTTACTTTACATGCAAGTACTAAAAAAGGGAATCGACCTTCTTATATAAAAGCGGCAAGACCAGATGTTGCCATACCCCTGTATGAAGCCTTTATTACTACTTTGGAATCTAAATTGGGTAAGAAAGTCGGTACCGGAGAATTCGGTGCGGATATGAAGGTTGAATTATTGAATGATGGTCCTGTGACCATTTTAATGGATACTAAGGATAAAACTTAGAATTCAATAGATTTTCTGTATTTTTTGTAAGAAATCTACTGTTTTTGTCGTTAAGGTAAAAACCAGCCTACCAAATTATATGCGCTTATCTTTTTTAATACTAATGTTCGTGGTAACTCTTGCCATGAATGCACAAGAGTACAGTTTTGCGAAAATAGAGCCCTCCCTTTTAAAGAATGCAGATGCAGTTGTTCGCTTAGATGAAAGCACTGTTTTACTTAAATCTTCTGATTTTATGGAAGTTAAGTCTAAAAGGGTGGTCACCGTTTTGAATGAAAGTGGATCTAAACATATAAATGCGACAGTATTTTACGATAAAGAGAAATGGATAAAAAATCTTGAAGCCATAATACTTGATGCTAATGGTAAAGAAATAGAAAAGTTTAAAGAAAAAGATTTTATTGATCAAACGGCTACAGGTGAAGGAACTTTGTATTCTGACTCTAGAGTCAAATACCTAAAATACACACCTGTTAAATATCCATACACGGTTGTTTTAACCGAAAAATACACGACATCTGACACCGCATTTATACCACGTTGGTTTTTTCTGGACGGTTATAGGCTTAGTGTCGAAAAAAGTGAATTTAAGTTGAATTTACCTTCAACCATGAAATATAGGTATAAGGAGAATAACCTAGATTCTTTTAATGTGAAACGAACGGTAAATGAGTCTGGCGTAATGTATAGTGCCGTAAATTTAAAAGCGCTAGAGTCAGAAGATTTTGATCCTGAGTTTAGAGATTTTATACCTAATGTCCAATTCGCACTAGAAAATTTTCATTTAAAAGGGGTGGACGGTCATGCTACTTCATGGAAAGAATTCGGAGGTTGGATATACAATTCTCTATTAAAGGGTCGGGGAGAACTTAGTGCTGCAACCATTCAAAAAGTTCAAACTTTAGTAAGGGGGATAGATGACCCAAAAGAAAAGATAAAAATAGTATATCAATTTGTTCAAGATAACACCCGGTATATCAGTGTACAAATGGGTATAGGCGGTTGGGAGCCTATTAGTGCCATTGAAGTAGATAGAGTAAAGTATGGTGATTGTAAAGGTCTAACGAATTATACCATGGCATTGTTAAATGTTGTTGGTGTGGAATCTTATTACACCATAGTTTATGCCGACCGTAGTATGCGAAGTTTAGATGCTGATTTTCCTTCTTTACAAGGAAATCATGTATTCTTAAATGTGCCCTTGGAAGGTGGGGAATTGTGGTTGGAGTGCACTAGTCAAATTGTTCCCGCAAACTTTTTAGGAACTTTTACAGATAACAGAAATGTGTTAAAAGTTGGTCCAAATGGTGGTGAGATGGTAAAGTCCAGACAGTATTCGCCAGAACAAAGTAAGCAAATTACAAGCGCTAAAATTACAATTAGCGAAAGTGAGATTAAAGCGCAAGTTGAAATAAAAAGTACAGGGATACAGTATAACCAAAAATACGGGTTGTCAAGTGAAAGTAAAGAAGATGTAGAGAAATATTACAAAGACTATTGGGGCTATGTTAATGATGTTCATATTCTAAACCATAATATCTTAAATGACAGGGATAAAATTATCACAACAGAAAATGTTGATATTATAACATCTGGTTATTTGTCAAGGGCAGGTGACCGTCTACTTTTTGCGCCAAACATGCTAAATAGAAATGAATATGTTCCCAAAAGGAGTAAAGATAGAAAACGCGATGTTGTAATTAAAAGAGGGTATTTAGATGAAGATGAGTTCCTAATAGATTTACCGGACAACTACGGGTTAGAATCTGGTTTAACGGCAATAGACTTAAAAAATAATTTTGGAGAGTATTCAGTTAGTTTAACTAAGGTTTCAGAAAGTCAGTTCAAATACAAAAGAAGATTATTGATTAAACCTGGAGTTTTTTCAAAAACAACTTATAACGACTATCGTAATTTCAGAAAAGAAATAGCAAAATCAGATAAGAACAAGATTGTCCTACTGAAAAATAACACCAATTAAAACCATTCGATTTTTATGACTATTGACAATAATTTTAAATCCAACAAAAAAAATTATATACTGATTTCCCTAATTTTTATATCTACCTTTTTAGTAGCTCAAAACACTGATTACGGTAAGGTTTCAAAAGAAGAATTGTTACAAGACTTTAATTCAATAGATAGCACAGCATCTGCAGCGTATTTGTATAAATACAGAAAAACGTATTTCAACTATGTTTCAGGTGTCGGTTTCAGTTTAATTACCGATGTGCATGAACGAATTAAGATTTATAATAAAGAAGGATTTGAGTATGCCACCCAAAAGATACGATTATATAAAGATGGTAATGAAATTGAGGATTTAAATAAGCTTAAGGCTAAAACATACAATCTAATAGATGATAAAATAGAGGAGACTCCATTAAAAAAAGACGGGAAATTCAAAAATGAAATATCGGAGAATATTAATGAGGAATCATTTACAATGCCAAATATAAAAGAAGGGTCAATAATAGAATATAAGTACAGTATAACTTCTCCCTTCATATACAACGTAGATGAATTTATCTTTCAGCATGATATTCCAGTGAATAAAATAGAAGCTTTTTTCGAAACTCCAGAATATTTTGTTTTTAGAATGAATGTTAAGGGATTTTTGAATGTAATGCCTAAACGAGAGCAATTTAATAAGTCGTTAGATTATACTCAGCGTGTTGCATCTGGGGGTACAACTAATGCAGGAGCTGGTCAAGGTCTTGGTAGGACTACTCAAGTAAGAGGTAATGTGAAATATGTTAGCAATGTAATTAGCTTTGATTTAAATAATATTGAACCACTTAAAGAAGAACCATTTGTAAATGAACTTAGTAACTATAGGTCAGGGGTTAAGTATGAGTTGTCTTACACACAGTTTCCTAATTCAAGTAAAGAGTTTTATTCACGTACGTGGGAAGATGTAGTTGAAACAGTATATAAGAATCCAAGTTTTGGAGATGAATTGAGAAAGACTAATTATTTTAAAGAAGATTTAGATGCAATAATTAAAAATTTAACTGATGAACAAGAGAAAATAAATACAATATTTTCATTTGTGAAATCTAAAGTTAAATGGGATCAGAGTTATGGTAAGTATACTAGAAAAGGTGTTAAACAAGCATATCAGAAGGGGGTAGGAAATACAGCAGAGATTAATTTAATGTTAACAGCTATGTTAGATTATGCAAATCTAGAAGCTAATCCTGTATTAGTGAGTACAAGGTCTAACGGGATGCCGCTTTTTCCTACTAGAGAAGGTTATAATTATATAGTGAGTAGCGTTAGAATAAATGAAGGTATTATTTTGTTAGATGCTACAAGTCAAAATAGCTTGCCTGGCGTTTTGCCAATTAGGGCTTTAAATTGGGAAGGTCGCATGATGTCAAAAAATGGTAAGTCTACAATTATAAATCTTTACCCGACCAATAAGGGGTCAATTCAAACTTTTCAAAATATTACTTTAAGTGGAAATGGAACGGCTGTAGGCAAAATTAGAAATGTTTACAAGGGACATCAAGCTCTGTCTTTTAGGGATGAATACGGTAAGGATAAACAAAAATCATATTTGAATCAGTTGGTTAATAACAATGATGGAATTGAAATAAACAATTTTGAAGTAAAGAATAACAATGAACTGGCTAAACTGCCCATAGAGTCTTTTGATTTTACTACGGAAAGTGAAATCGATGTAGTTTCAGATAAGATATATTTTTCACCATTGTTATCTTTAGCCACAAAAGAAAATCCTTTTAAACAAGAGAAAAGAGAATTTCCAATAGATTTTAGTTTTCCGTTTGAAAATATATCAACTACTATAATTAATCTACCAGAAGGATATAGGGTAGAATCTATTCCAGAAGCTATGGCAATAGCTTTGCCTAATGGTATGGGTAATTTTAGTTATGCGATTAATAATGTTGGCAATGTTTTACAATTAAAAGTATCGAAGAAAATTAATTATCCAGTTGTACCTGCGGAATTCTACCCTAGTCTAAAAGAATATTATAGTAAAATGGTAGGGAAATTAAATGAAAAGGTAGTATTAACTAAAATATAGATTAAAACAGCTTTTAAGATGCAATTAGAATAGGTCTAATTCTTATTAAGCGAACTTTTTATTAGAAAAATAAATCAATCTAAATGTATAAAATTATTTATTTATCACTCTTTGTTGTTACCATGTTCTTTTCTGTTACCCAGATTTTAGCTCAAGAAAAACCAGAGTTTGGAACCATTTTAAAATCAGAAAGTGAATTTACCTTTTATGAAAAAGATCCAGAGGCAACAGGTATCTTTTTATCGGAATATGGTCACAATTTTTTTGATGTAAGAGATGATTACATTTGGCTAATTACCAAATACCATGCAAAAGTGAAGGTTTTAAATATGGAAGGCTTTAAAAATGCGGACATTGAAATACCTTTATATCATTCAAAAAAAAGTAAGGAAAAAATAGTAAAAATTAGGGCCGTTACTCATTATAATGGCATGCGTATTCCCGTCAAAACTGAAGAATTTTATGAAGAAGAGGTAAATGAAAAATGGACCCAACTAAAATTTACTTTTCCAAATGTACAAGAAGGGGCAATACTGGAGTATGAATACGAAATGCAGTCACCTTTTCATTTTAATTTTGAGGGTTGGGAGTTTCAGACCGACATTCCTAAGTTATATTCTGAATTTTATGCGGAAATACCGGGTAATTGGCTGTATAACAGAAGTATAATAGGGTCTTTAAAACTTTCTGTGGATGAATCTAGAATATTAAGTTCTTGTTTTAAGTTTCCAGGATTGAAGCAAGATAGTGATTGTGAAGCGCTAAGATATGCCATGAAAGATATACCCGCCTTTAAGGATTCAGAAAAGTACATGCTTTCGGCAAATAATTACAGATCTAGAATTGAGTTTGAACTTTCTGAATATAAAAGTTTTTATGGAGGCACGGATAAATATACGAAAACATGGAAAGCGGTAGATAGGGAATTTAAAACAGATGGAGATTTAGGTGTTCAGCTTAAAAAGAAAAATTTTTTTTCAAAAAGTGTTGATGCGGCTCTTTTGACTCAAGGTGATGATTTGACCAGGGCTAAGAATATTTATGAGTTTGTAAAGAATCATTTTACTTGGAATGAAGAGTATGGGGTATGGAATGACAATAAAGTGAAAAATGCTTTTGATCAGAAAAAGGGTAGTGCAGCTGAAATTAATATTTCATTGATCAATTTATTAAATGCTGCGGGTATAAATGTTAATATGATGTTATTGGCAACAAGAAACAAAGGGCTACCTAAGAAAACTCATCCGGTAATGACCGACTTCAATTATCTTGTAGCTAAAGTGGATATTGGTGAACAATCTTATTTGTTAGATGCGACCAATAAGTACATGCCTTTTGGTATGTTACCTTATCATAGCTTAAATTATTATGGTCGTGTAATGGATTTTGATAATAATAGTTATTGGTACGATATTGTACCTGAAAAGTCAAATGCCATTATGTTGCGAGCTCAAATGACAATCGATGCAAGCGAAAAAAAATTAACTGGAGTATTTGACCTTATAAATACAGGATATAAAAAAGTTGTTCAAGATGAAGTGTTGTCAACAACAAAAGAAGATAGTTATATTGAAAGATTAGAAGAAGAAATTTCAGATGATTTTCATATCATGTCTCATGAAAAACAACTTAAATATTCTGATGAAAAGAAGTTGACAGAAAGATTCAATTTTGAAATGGAAAACTTGTTTCAAGGGGATAATATTTACTTAAATCCCTTTGTGATTAAATTTTTTGATAACAATCCGTTTACAGCTTCGGAAAGAAATTATCCGGTTGATTTTGGTTATCCAATGAAATATCAGTACGTTTTAAATGTTAAAATACCGGATGGGTATAATGTAAAGTCGATACCTGAAAATAAGAATTTTTCCTTACCAGATAATGGTGGCGTATTAAAACTAAATGTATCAGATAATAAAAGTGATACCCTTAATTTATTTTTTACTTTTGATTTGAATTCTGCGCATTACAGTAACGCATACTATGCAGGTTTGAAACAATTTTTTAATGAAGCGGTAAAAAGTCAAAGTCAATCTTTAATTGTTTTTGAAAAAATTTAGAATTAATATGAACATTGAAAACGCACAAAAAGCAGTTGATGACTGGATCAAGGAGCACGGAGTTCGCTACTTTAACGAATTAACTAATATGGCACAGCTTACCGAAGAAGTGGGCGAGGTGGCTAGAATCATTGCTAGACGTTATGGAGAGCAAAGCGAAAAAGAGTCTGATAAGAACAAAGATCTGGGCGAAGAATTGGCAGATGTAATGTTCGTAGTATTGTGTTTGGCCAATCAAACGGGTGTTGATTTGCAACAAGCTTTTGATAAAAAGTTAGATTTAAAAACAAAGCGAGATCATGACCGTCATCACAACAATAAAAAGTTGAAATAGGCTTATATTTGTTGTTCTATTTTTAAAAAGATACGCATTGAAACTTCACTTGACAGGTCCGTCCAATACAAAGCTTAACGATACGATTACCATAACAGGTTCAAAGAGTGAATCTAACCGTAGTTTATTATTGTCTGCATTGTTTTCTGATATAACCATTGAGAACATTTCCAATTCAGATGATGCCCAGGTAATGGCAAAAGGTTTGAAAATTTCAGAAGGTACGGTTGATATTCATCATGCAGGTACCGCCATGCGTTTTTTAACCGGGTATTTTGCATCACAAGCAGGTAAGGAAGTAATGCTTACCGGTTCTAAAAGAATGACGGAACGACCCATAGAAATCTTGGTAGATGCCTTAAAAACCTTGGGAGCTGAAATATCTTATGTTCAAGATGAGGGATATCCTCCCATAAAAATTAAAGGACAGCATATTGTAAAAGATAAAGTGAGTTTACCGGCAAATGTAAGTAGCCAATATATTTCTTCGTTATTGTTGATTGCTCCAAGTTTGGAAAAAGGGCTACAATTAGAGTTAATCGGTAAAATTACTTCAGTACCGTATATAAAAATGACCTTGGCATTGTTAGAGGAAATTGGAGTGGAAACTTCTTTTGAGGGTAACCTGATTAAAGTGTCGCCAAAGGCAAAAGTAGCACCAACGACATTGGTGGTAGAATCAGATTGGAGTTCTGCCTCATATTTTTATGGTATTTGTGCACTGGCAGCACCAGGAACGCAAATTACTTTATCGGCATATAAAAAAGAAAGTCTTCAAGGAGATAGCGTACTTGCCAGTATTTATACTTCATTTGGTGTGGAGACTACTTTTGGCAATAATACGGTTACCTTAAAGAAGACCGATAAAAAGATAGAAGCTAAGAATGAGTTTGATTTAGCAAATGCTCCAGATATAGCCCAAACAATTGCGGTTACCTGCTTTGGTTTGGGGGTAGGTTGTTATTTGACCGGACTGCACACGTTAAAGATCAAAGAAACGGATCGTTTAGAGGCTTTACATACAGAATTATCTAAGTTAGGGGCAAACATATCCGTAACAGATAAAACCTTGACCATAATACCATCTGTAGGTATTCTAGAAGATATTGCTATAGATACATATAATGATCATAGAATGGCAATGGCTTTTGCTCCTTTGGCCATGAAAACTACACTTATTGTTAATGATGCAGAGGTGGTATCTAAGTCATATCCAGATTTTTGGAACGACCTAAAACAATTGGATTTCGGTATAAAGGAATTATAATTAAGGATTTACTTGACAAGGCCTATCTGCAGATTGTATATTTGCAGCCGCAATTTGCTACATTAAATATAATAGCTACATGAAATTATCAAATTTTAATTTTGAGCTTCCTAAAGAATTATTGGCGGAGCATCCATCTGAAAATAGAGATGAGTCTAAGTTAATGGTCATCCACAGAGATACCGGAAAAATTGAGCATAGAATGTTCAAGGACATGATCGACTATTTTGATGAAGGTGATGTCATGGTTCTTAACAATACAAAAGTATTTCCTGCCCGTTTGTACGGTAACAAGGAAAAAACAGGAGCTCGTATTGAGGTTTTTCTTTTACGTGAGTTAAACGAAGAGCAACGTCTTTGGGATGTTCTTGTAGATCCTGCACGTAAAATACGTATTGGTAACAAACTGTATTTTGGTGATGATGAAACCTTGGTAGCGGAAGTTATTGATAATACTACTTCTAGAGGTAGAACGTTACGTTTTTTATATGATGGTGCTTACCTTGATTTCAGAAGAAAATTAAGGGAATTAGGAGAAACTCCGTTACCAAAATATATAAAGAGAGATGTTGAGCCAGAAGATGAAAATCGTTACCAAACGATCTATGCCAAGCATGAAGGTGCTGTGGCGGCTCCAACTGCTGGTTTGCACTTTTCTAAACATTTGTTGAAGCGTTTAGAAATTAAGGGTGTAGATTTTGCTGAGTTGACTTTGCACGTAGGTTTAGGTACATTCAACCCAGTTGAGGTAGAAGATCTTTCTAAGCATAAAATGGATAGTGAGGAAATGTTCATTGATGAAAAAGCTGCAGAGATCGTAAACAATGCAAAAGCGAAAAAACGTCGTATTTGTGCAGTAGGTACTACGGCAATGCGTGGCTTGGAAAGCGCAGTGTCGTCTAAGCAGACATTGAATACCTATGAGGGTTGGACAAATAAGTTCATATTCCCTCCATATGATTTTAGTATTGCAAATGCCATGATTACAAACTTCCATTTGCCAAAATCAACATTGTTGATGATGGTATCTGCATTTATGGGTCATGATCTTATGAACAAAGCATATAAAGAAGCAATATTGGAAAGCTATAAGTTCTACTCTTATGGTGATGCCATGTTGATCATATAAGTTGATATAATCCTTTTTAAAAAGGAAAATTTTTTAATCCCGCTTTATCTACATATTGACAAAGCGGGATTTTTATCACCAGTAATACCTACCTTTAATAGATGGAAGAAATAAAGAAAAAAGATATCCGGGCACTAACGAGAGAGCAGCTTAGGGAGTTCTTTGTTTCTAATGGTGACAAAGCTTTTCGTGGCAACCAGGTCTACGAGTGGTTATGGCAAAAAGCTGCGTATTCTTTTGATGTAATGACCAATTTATCAAAAGAGACCAGAGAAATGTTAGAAGCCAATTTTGTCATTAATCATATTAAGGTGGATCAAATGCAGCGCAGTAGTGACGGTACTATAAAAAATGCGGTGCGTTTGCATGACGATTTAATTGTTGAGTCCGTTTTAATACCTACAAAATCAAGAACAACTGCATGTGTGTCCAGTCAAGTAGGGTGTAGTTTAGATTGTAGGTTCTGTGCAACGGCACGTTTAAAACGAATGCGAAATTTAAATCCCGATGAAATTTATGATCAGGTTGTCGCTATTGATAATGAAAGCAGATTGTATTTTGACAGACCTTTAAGCAATATTGTTTTTATGGGCATGGGAGAGCCTTTAATGAACTACAATAACGTATTAAAGGCTATTGATAAAATCACATCTTCAGACGGGCTGGGCATGTCTCCAAAGCGAATTACGGTCTCCACCTCTGGTGTGCCTAAATTGATCCGAAAAATGGCCGATGACGAAGTTAAATTTAAATTGGCGGTTTCTTTACATTCAGCTGTTGATGAAATTCGTACGTCAATAATGCCTTTTAACGCAAAGTTTACCTTGAGCGATTTAAGGGAGTCTCTACAGTACTGGTACCAAAAGACAAAAAGTAGAATTACGTATGAGTATGTGGTTTGGGAAGGCATAAACGATACTCAAAAAGATGTAGATGCATTAGTGGAGTTTTGCCGTTTTGCGCCTTCTAAAGTAAATCTTATAGAATACAACCCTATTGATGACGGTGAATTTAAGCAAGCGTCCAATGCAGCTATAGATCGCTATGTAAATTCATTGGAGCGTAATAATATCACCGTAACCGTTCGTCGTTCTAGAGGAAAGGATATTGATGCCGCATGTGGGCAGTTGGCGAATAAAAGTTAGAAGTACAAAGTAGTAAGTGCGAGGTACAAAGTGGAAAGCACTAAGTATTAAGTTAGAAGAGAGAAAATAGAGTTTAGAAAATAGACTTGTTAGAAGATAAATTATTTAGCAAAGCTAAGCTTTAGAAATGGAAGGTATTAAGTAATACGTATTACTAAAGCAATTGCTGATATAATATCTTTATTCTACATAACGCGAAGCGTTATAGCCAACAACCAACAACCAACAACCAACAACCAACAACCAACAACCAACAACCAACAACCAACAACCAACAACC
>MDSY01028835.1_pt1 | contig 59471 bp, 46 predicted proteins | sample 811131 | NCBI WGS metagenome assembly MDSY01 (sample SAMN05326643, study PRJNA326480) | marine metagenome | isolation source: seawater | place: Atlantic Ocean: South West | collected 2010 | reverse complement strand
TTAATGCCTCGACGCGAATTAAAATCATGACCGATGGTATTTTGCTGGCTGCCATCAATCGTGATCGATTGTTACTTGAATATGATACTTTAATTATTGATGAGGCCCACGAACGAAGTTTAAATATTGATTTTTTGCTTGGTTATTTAAAAATCCTGCTTCCTAAACGACCAGATTTAAAGCTGATCATTACTTCGGCAACGATAGATGTCGAGCGATTTTCTCAACACTTTAATCAAGCGCCAGTTATTCAAGTGTCCGGCAGAAGCTTTCCAGTGGATATTCACTATGTTGATCCTGGCATCAAAGCAACCCCAGTCGGCAAGGTCGATTCTAATAACAACTCAACCACTGATTCGGCGATAAAAAATGATCATTCTGATTTGTCTGGAGATTTAAATCAGCAGATTAAGGATTGCTTAAGTTTGATTGACAAAGACGCGCGAGGTGCAGTGAGCAGCAGCTCTCGTGACGTGCTTGTTTTTTTACCGGGTGAACGAGAGATTCGTGATTTAAGTCAGTTTTTAAAATCAGAACAGGCCAACTTAGACGTGCTGCCGTTGTATTCTCGGCTGAGCCAAAAAGAACAGCAGCGTATTTTTTCTACGCGAAAACCCTCACTTAAAAGACGAGTTATTCTTGCCACAAATGTCGCTGAGACGTCAGTGACGGTTCCTGGCATTGGCTTTGTTATTGATCCAGGGACAGCTAGGGTTAGCCGGTACAGCGCGCGCAGTAAGTTGCAGCGATTACCTATAGAGGCTATTTCTCAGGCCAGTGCCAATCAACGGGCTGGCCGTTGCGGCAGAATAGCCGCTGGCATCTGCTACCGGTTATACAGTGAGGCAGATTTTAATCAACGGCCTGAATTCACAGAGCCAGAATTATTAAGAACGAATTTAGCGGCAGTTGTTTTGCAAATGAAATCTCTGAAATTGGGCGAAATACAGCGATTTCCCTTTTTAGAGCAGCCAGACTCAAGGCAAGTCCGTTCAGGCATTAAGACACTAGAAGAGTTAGGCGCATTAAATAATAAAGGGCAGCTGAGTCAAGTGGGTTTAATTCTTGCGCGTTTACCCATTGATCCTCGTTTAGGCCGCATGATAGTTGCGGCCTTGACGCAGAAGAGTCTGGCTGATGTGCTCATTATTGTTAGCGCTCTGGCCGTTCAAGACCCCCGAGAGTTACCGAGTGAAAAGCGTCAAGCTGCTGATGCCCAGCATCGACGGTTTTGGCATCCGAAGTCAGATTTTTTAACATGGATTAATTTATGGCATTACTACGAAGCTAAAGTGGCCGCGTCGACACAAAATCAATTACGTAAACAGTGCAAGACAGATTTTTTATCGTACCCTAAGATGCGTGAATGGCGTGATCTGCACCGACAGCTATTATTAGCGATTAAGCCTTTAGTCGCGAAACAGACCTTAAAAAAAGTGGCCCTTGAAGCAAATAGAACATGGTCGGTTAATGAGATTGACAATGACGCCCATCAACTATGCTTTGATAAACAGGATGTGGAAGCCATTCATACCGCTTTACTTACTGGTTTGGCGACAAATATAGGCAGTAAAGAAAAAAAGGGCGAGTATCGAGGTGTTAGAAACCTTCGATTCTTCTTATTCCCATCTTCGTCACAGTTTAAGCCGGCACCGCGATGGGTTATGTCGGCAGAAATTGTTGAAACACGCAAAGTGTATGCGCGAACACTCGCATCGATTGATCCTTTATGGGTGGTTAAAGCTGTCCCGCAACTTATAAAATACGAGTACAGTGAGCCATGTTGGGACCCTGAGCGAGGCCAAGTAATGGCACATCGAAGTGGTTCCTTGCTTGGTTTAAAAATACTATCGCGTCAACTAGTGCCTTATGAGTTGATTGATTCTGTTGTTGCTAGGCAGATATTTATTCAACAGGCTCTAGCCGAAAGTCGGCTCCAGCCAACAGTTAAATTATTAGCCCTGGCCGATTTTTGGCGTCATAACGATGAGCTTATTCATGAGGTAAAGCATTTAGAAGAAAAGACACGCCGGCGTGATTTATTGGTAGACGATATTGCCTTATCTGATTTTTACCAACGTAACTTGCCAGCTAAAATTAATAGTCGACGCGCCTTAGAGACTTGGTTAACTGCGAAGCCTAAACAGCAGTCGCAATTATACTTGAAACGCCAAGATGTCTTGTTAAAGTCAGAATTTGAAAGCTCGATCCACCAGTTTCCAGATTGCTTAGAGGTAGCTGGTATATCATTACCCTTAAAATACTGTTTTAAGCCTGGTGATGAAAAGGACGGGATTACAGTTATTATTCCTCTTGGGGCTTTAGCTTACCTACCTACGTACCCTTTTGATTGGCTTGTGCCTGGCATGCTTCGTGACAAATGCATTGACTTAGTTAAGGCGTTACCTAAAGCGCAGCGGAAACATTTGGTGCCGGTTCCGTCGGTTGTTGATAATTTACTTGATAAAATGCAGCGCAAGGAACACCGTGATGAAAACTGTTCGCTAACTCAGGCTCTGGCTGAGCAAATCAGCATCTTTTATTCTCTATCCATAGATCCTATCGCGTGGCGAGCGCGAGCAGAGAAGAGCTTAGATCGGTTTTGTTTAATGCGTTTTGAAATTCATGACAAGCAAGGTGCGTGTGTTCAAGAAGGTCGCGATTTACCTTTTATCGTTGAGCAGTGTCGTGAACAGTTGGATGAGAGTATCGATCGTTATGCGGGGCGTTCTTTTCGGCGTAAAGGGTTGACTCGATGGGATTTCGGCATATTATCGAGCAGTCATGATTATCAACAAGACGGGATGATGTTGCGCGGATTTCCGGCACTTATCGACGATAAAGAATCTGTTAGCTTGGATTTGCTTTCTTCACCTGCGGAGGCGTTGTCGGCATCAAGAGCAGGAATTACTCGACTTTTAATGCTGGCAATGACCGATAAGGTTCGCTATTTAAAAAAGCACTTAATTAAAGATTCACGAATAATTTTGCCTTATTATCGATGTGGAAATCGAGATCAATTGGTTGAAGATATTATTAAAGCAGCAATTAATGATGCATGTTTATATAAATTTGACCGCTCATTACCTTGCGAACAGGCGCAGTTTGAAGATTGCATCGCCGTTGGTAAAGCCACGTTGGTTGCTAAGGCCATTGCTCTCGAGGCGGTATTATTAGAGACGCTCTCTTATTATCAGGATATCCATATCGAGATGGCGCGTTTGACAGATACTTTTCCATTGCAGTGTCAGGATATCGAGCAGCAATTAACGGGTCTGATTTACCCTGGTTTTTTGTTTTCAACAGGTTGCTTGCGATTGGAGCATATGCCCCGATACATGAAAGGTATTTGCATTCGCATCGATAAATTGGGCGGATCTGCTCAAAAAGACCTTGAATTGTGTGAAAATTTATCAAATCTAGAGCGGCCGCTTAAAAATCTGCTATACAAGTACCCAGAATCTATTTTTTCAGACGGCGCTGTATCCGATTTCCGTTGGTTGTTAGAAGAGCTTAGAGTTTCACTTTTTGCACAACAGTTAAAAACTGCCTTACCGGTATCTCTTCAACGCGCCTCGAAAGAATGGAAAAAGATAAACCATAATAAATATCCAATGACGGGCTAAATATGTCGCTTGATGATTCAAAAGGAACATCTTATTTAGACCCTCAGGGGCAATTCACTTTAGCCCTCGATACCATGGATATTACCCCGCCTTGCTCTGGCAATGACAGCCCTTTATTAGACGAGCTTTCGAATCACAGTGAGAGACCTCAACCAGCAACTTCTGACTCTTTATGGGTTTCAATGAGTAATGGCGAGCAGTTGCATCTTCGACATTTCTTACCGAGTAACACCGCGGACAATGCAGAACCTGCGGAGCGGGTTTTTATGTTGCACGGTGAAGCGGAATGCGGTCGCATTTTTTATGGTGATTCAGGCCAGGGCCTCGCTGGCTATTTGGTCTCGTTGGGTTACGAAGTTTTTGTTGCCGATTTAGGTGGGCGCGGTCGCAGTTTAGGGGCTCCAGGCCGAGCTTCTGAATTAACCACGCACCAAATAATTACGGATGCAATTCCTCGGTTATTACGGACTATTGAGCGACATAACAACGATACCGATGCCCAAGACACAGCCAGTACGGTGTCAAATAAAGCCACAATTTGGGTGGCTCATGGATTTGGTGGCGTTTTGCTCTCCGCTGCATGGGCGCGTTTACCCGAAAGCCAGCGCTCAGCCAGTCGGATGATCTTTTTTGGGTCACGAAGACGTTTTCGTAGTTCTCATCGATGGGCGCGCCATTTTGCTAAAGTATTTTCACATCCAATGATGGCTAAGTTGATCAACTGGCACCAAGCATTCCCTGCCAAGTTGTTAAAACTTGGCTCATCTGACGAAAGTCCTGATTGGTATCGTTGTTATGCGAAATGGATGAGCGAGAACCAATGGCTTGATCCGGAGGATAACTTTGATTATGGCTCCGCTCTTGCCGCGCATCCTGTGCCGCCAACGCTGCATTTCGCTGCTAAGGCCGATACCGTGTTTGCCGATATAGAAGATATCAGATTTTTCATTAATGAGCTGGGTACTCATGATGCAAGGATTTTGGTATTAGGGGATATTGCAGAAACAAAAAAGCAATACAACCACCTTTCTATGCTTATTCATCCTGCAGCTATAAGCGATGTGTTTAGCTCTTTAAATGAATGGTTACTTGAGCAATCGGAAAAATCATTTTCGTTGCCGAAAAATGATACGGGCATATGTCAGTCTGATGATAGACCTGTGTCAGATGTTCAATTCCCGCAGAGTGATCCTCTTAACGTGCAGCTTGCTGAGGATTCGTTAACGCAAGAGCAAGAGCAAGAAGATATAACGCTTTGTGCATAGAGGCCTAGACGCTGGGGGATATCAGTCTTCTTCGGGCTTGAAGTCAAGAAGGTATTGGGTCCTGCCAATGCGTATGTCGCTTTATTTCCTTTCAACCATTGCCCATGTTGCTGGCGGTGTATTACGGCGACATACATTGGCTTTTTCTGGTGAGATGTGTTGATATTTATTTATTAACTTGGCATTATCATGCCTTTATTAACTAAATTGCAGCGGCGTCATTATGTCTTTATTCCTTCGTTCTTTTTCCATAGTTATAGGGTTTCATCTGCTTATCCTTGGCAATGTTCAGGCAGCAGAAAGCGACCCATTTGAGGGCGTTAATCGAAAAGTATTCGCCCTTAATGAATACCTTGATAAGTGGTTAGTTAAGCCTGCGGCAAAAGTGTATCGTTGGTCTACGCCTGATTTTGTTGACCAGGGCATCACCAATGTTTTTTATAATCTTGGTGAGATTAGAAATGGTGTGAATAGTCTCTTGCAGGCTGACCCCTCAAATGCCGGCAAATCAACAGCCAGACTTTTGGTAAATTCAACTGTCGGTGTTTTAGGTTTTTTTGATGTTGCTTCGCGTTGGAATATACAATCTGAAAAAGAGGACTTTGGGCAAACACTGGCTGTTTGGGGCGTCGCTGATGGTCCTTATGTGGTTTTACCCATGCTCGGAGGGCGCTCACTCAGGGATGCCGTTGCTTTTGCCCCTGATGTCTATTTATCACCATTAGAAAAAATTGATTATGTCGCCACAAGAAATACCGTGAGGGCGATTGACCTTATTGACATTCGAGCCGATCTTATTGATGCAGAGCAGATGGTTTCTGGCGATCGTTACGGATTCCTTCGCGATATTTATCAACAACGCAGAGCTGCTGCGATAGCCAATGGCGATATAGCGGATGACTTTGACGACGACTTTTAAGTGGTCTCATGGCGAGGCTAAATAATCAACTTTGAAGTTCATGCCACAAGTCTTGGCTCTCTATTTGTTTTTATCGTCAATAATCAATTAATTGATTATTATTACCGAATATAACTGTTCTTTTTGCCGGCTTTGATTCTCCCATTCGGAGAGTATAAATGTTTAAATATGACCATAGAGTTCGCCATATTTTGGCTCCTCATCAATCTTTTGAAGATGATATTCCGTGGATATTCCCAGTAGCTCAAGTCTAGTTAAAGTACTCGTCATTGACGACGATGAGAATGTTCGTCACTCGATCGCTTCCTACCTTAGCGACAGTGGTTATATTATGTGTGAGGCCGCTGACGGCGAGTCTGGCTTAGCGATGATGGCAAGCGACAAGCCTGAGCTAGTCCTTTGCGATCTAAGAATGCCGAAACTCGACGGTATTAATGTTTTGAAAGTGATTGCCGATGCTTATCCGCATGTGCCAATTATAGTTATTTCAGGCGCTGGTGTGATGAGTGATGCAGTTGAAGCATTACGCTTAGGAGCGAGTGATTACTTGATCAAGCCTATTCTTGATCTTGAAGTCTTAGAACACGCAATCGAAAGAAGCTTGGAGCGTTATAGCTTGAGACGTGAAAACCTTCAATATCGACATCAGCTTGAGCAAGCAAATCGAGAGTTGATAGCGAACCTTGCCGTATTAGAGCAAGATCAGCAAGCGGGCCTGCAAATTCAAATGAAAATGCTGCCAGTTAGTCCCATGCAAAAATCAGCCTATATATTTAAGCATCAAATTATACCCTCCGTTTACTTAAGCGGTGACTTTGTTGAGTATGTGACCGTTGGGAATGACCACGTTGTTTTTTTCATGGCAGATGTCTCGGGTCATGGCGCTTCATCAGCATTTGTTACCGTGTTAATGAAGAACTTAACTGCTCGCATGCGCAGTGAATATAATCGTTTACATGATGGAGGTATTCTTCATCCGGCTGATTTTCTCGCTCAGGCAAATGCTGAATTACTTGGCACTGCCATAGGTAAACATGCAACGCTATTCTATGGTGTTTTGGACGTTCAAAAAAATCAGCTGACTTATTCGGTGGCAGGTGCTTTGCCTTTACCTATTTTAATTAGCGATGGACAAGCGCATTATTTAGAAGGAGAGGGCGCTCCTATTGGACTTTTTGAACAAACGAGTTATAAAGAAGTTGTTGTCGATTTGCCTAATAAATTTAGATTCATGATGTTTTCAGATGGTATCTTAGAGGTGATTGATCAACCCAGCTTAGCAGATAAAGAACAATACCTGCTTGAGCAGTCAGTCGCATTAAAGACAGATGAAGAAACTATTTTTAATCAATTAAACGTAGACACGGCAAAGCAATATCCTGATGATATTGCTTTACTCGTTATCGATCGAAAATAAAATTTATGCTGACGTATGCTAACTTGTCATTATTTTCGTTAACAATATTTGAGGCAGCTTATGGTGGCTTACAGTAAAGTTTTTGTTGGCTTGCAGGATAAAGATAGTTTTTGGCTGAAACTTGATGGTGATGTTAGAGTCCCTTGGTGTGTCAGCTTAGAGACTTACTGTGAGGCCGTGATAAAACAGTCTGGAATAAAATCCGTGTATGTTGACTTAGTTACTGCAACTAATCTAGACAGCACAACCCTTGGCGTCTTAGCTAAAGTTGCAGTTTATACGCAAAAGTACTGCGGGCAACAAGCTGTTTTATTTTGTCTTAATGAAGATATTCAACGTTTAATTATCAGTATGGGCTTCTCCTCGGTGTTTGACATTCAGCATGAATTTGGTGATATTGAGTTAAACTTTGAAGATTTGCCTATTCTCGATTGTACTGAGAATGATATAAAAGATGTCGTGATTGCTGCACACAAAGCGTTGATGGAGCTAACCGAAGATAATCGAGCTTGTTTCGGTGGTTTGGTTGAATCATTAGAACGTGTTCGTCCTTAGAAACGATCCATCGTTAGGGATTGCCCGCCTCATGTTTTGCTTTAATAAAGTCTGCATGACTGACATAAATTAAATCTGCCACTTTGCGCACTAAATGATCTTCATGGGCATCAATGCTTTGGTCTGCATAGGCCACTCGCCAAATATTTTTTATCAAGTTGTATTTTTGCGTTTTGTCAAAATTTTCATTGATGACCTCAGTGAACTCATAAAGTGAAGTGGCTTCCGCATTTTTTGCTTCAGCTTCATTGAGCAGATCGGTTGCTTCATCCTCAGACAGGCCAAAAGTCTCAGTAGCGATGCTTATGATCGTTTGAATTTCTTCTTTATCGATCGAATTATCGGCACGACTTAACTCAATCATTAACGCCGTTGCTGCCAGAAAGGATAATTTATCAGTATCAGGTTGATCTGTTTCTTTTGAGGTCATGTTACTTAATAAAGAAGCAATTTTTTTAAACATAATGGTTGGCCTTAATGACGATGTGTGGTGAAAAGTTTATATCTAAGCAATGTTACTCAATTATATGATAACGCGTTTGGCTGACCAACCCTTATCTTACGAATTTAATTTTATTTAGTGCTTCTAGATAAGTATCAACGCCGGCACGCTCTTTATAAGCCTGTTCACTTAAGTGGCGTCGAAACTGTCTGGCACCTGGTTGACCATTAAAAAGACCAAGTAAATGCCGAGTCATGTGATTAAGCTTTACACCTAATGCTAACTGCTCCTCAATGTAACCAGCATATAGCTCAGCAATTGACATTGCATCATTGACTGGAGATGCCTTCTCGTTGTAAATAAGATTATCAACCTCGTTCAGCATAAGGGGATTTTGATAAGCCTCACGGCCAACCATGACGCCATCAAGGTACTTTAATGCCTGATTGCATTGATCCATGGTTTTTAAACCACCATTAAGTATGATGTTCAAATTAGGAAAATCTTGCTTTAATCGAAAAACTCGTGGGTATTCTAACGGAGGCACTTCCCGATTTTGTTTTGGGCTTAAACCGGATAACCAAGCTTTGCGTGCATGAATAATAAAGGTATCACAACCGGATTCTGCATTGAGCCCAACAAAATCTCGCAGTGCTTCATAGCTGTCATTATTGTCTACACCAATCCTGCATTTAATAGTCACAGGCAGATCTACGGCATTACGCATGGCCTTAATGCCTTCAGCAACCGTTTTTGGTTGATTCATTAAGCACGCACCAAAGGCCCCCGATTTTACTCTGTCACTAGGGCAGCCAACATTGAGGTTAATCTCATCATAGCCAAATTCCGCACAGATTTTTGCGCTATAGGCAAGGTCATGGGCATCATTACCGCCTAGCTGAACGGCAATAGGGTGTTCCTCTGCGTTGAAATACAGGTGTCGATTTGCATCTCCATGTATGAGCGCCCCCGTGGTAATCATTTCAGTATAGAGTCGAGATCGTTTAGTCAGCAAACGCCAAAAATATCGGCAGTGTTTGTCAGACCAGTCCATCATGGGTGCTATACAAAATCTATGCATTTAATTCACATGCTGATAAGGTTTTATTTAGGCCTGTTAGCCAGGCGTCTCTTGCGTCATGGTTGTCGCGCTGATGCCAATTATAATAACGGATTCAATCGTTATGACAAGCTGAAAAACACACACATAGAATTATGAGGCATGGCTTAAAAAGATACCCCTGTGTTATGTGATCGTCGACTAATAAACAGGTCCATGCGGTGAAGTTTTACTATGAGCAGTGAGGAGCCAGTCCTGACGCACCGTAAGAGTTGTTGGCACATAAATGATGGGCTCGCCTGTAAACGTTGACACCGAATAAAGACCCCAGTCATGCCTCAGTCGTTTAAGCGGGTAGTTGATCGAGGTGATCCAGAATCGGAACCTTGATGCGATTAAGATTTCATTAACCCGTAGGCTACATTATTAAAATTGTACGCCATTAAATAGATGAGACGATTAAGTGGGTTGCAGCGACTTATAACGGTAAAATGATACAAGCTTCAAGCCCACCATCAGAATGATTTTGAAGCAGCAGCTTCCCTCCATGACTCGTCACGATGGTTTCACTGATCGCTAGGCCCATTCCGATTCCTCCGTCATTTTGAGCGCGAGCTTGATCTGGACGAAAGAAAGGCCTGAGTACATCTTGGAGATACTCCGTGGGGATTCCTGGGCCATCATCACGAATTGTGACATGCAGTTGCTTGTCATTGATGCATTGCACTTTAATATAAACCTTTTGACCGAAACGAAGCCCATTGTCTATGATGTTTCTTAGTGCCCGCCTCAAGCTGATGTGCCGGCATTCAAAATGACTCACGTTATTTACGCAGTAATCTAAATGACAGTTTCTATTGGTATCGATATATTCATCGGCGAGGTCTTTAAAAAATGGTTGTAGTGCAACTTTCTCGGACGCTTCACCATTGTTTTCATCGGCTTGCTGGCGAGTAAATGTCAATATTGTGCTAATCATGCCATTCATTTCTTCGACGGTATTGATCATTTTATCTTTACTTTGGCTGTGATCAAGATTTTCAAGCCTTAAGCGTAAAGACGTAAGCGGTGAGCGAAGATCATGGCTTATAGCGCCAAGCATTTGTTTTTGATTGTCTAGCAACATCATGAGGCGAGTGTTCATTGTATTAAATGCAGCGGTTGCATAACGAATGTCATCAGAGCCAATTTCATCAAGTCTATCGACGACTTGACCTTTGCCGAGTTTTTCAGACGCATCAGCCAGTGCAGATATTGGTCTGGTCATTCTCAGGCTAATAAAAATGCCTACAAGGCTGACAATAATAACTGTAAAAAGAGTGAGCCCAAGTAATCTTATTTGAATGCCCGTAGAAAGTTTTTCAATTTTAAAGCTTCCGTAGAGCCAAAGTCCAGAAGCCAGCTGCGCTTCTGCATCGATGCGATCATAGCTGAGCTCTGGATTAATCCATTGCTGCCAACGATTCATGGTTTGCATCTCACGTAGTTTGATGAAATCTACGTAATTATTTTCTACTTGAGAGACATCCTCGTCGGTAACCGCGGTAATGATAATGATGGCTTCGCCAATACGAAAGTCTGTTTTTTTTATGTAAGCCATGAGCCGTTGTTGCGCGATCGCATTACTACGGTTGCCTTGAGTCACGGGCAAGGTAGACTTTAATAATTGTATATCTTCATTGAGGCGAAAAAATCGGTGTTGGTCGTTAATCGTTATTAATAAGTCCTGATGCAAATAATCTGGCGTTGCATCAACAAGGTCTGCAAAAGTAAAGAACTCATTTAAGCTTTGATCAATTCTTTGATCCATGCTAACTAAGCTTCTCTCGCCAATGATCAAAAAAAAGCTGAGTGCTTGTGCGATAATTAGACTTAATAAGAGCAGCCAAACGATTTGGCTTCGAAAAGTTTTGGGCAGCAGCTTTTTTAACATCGCGATTTTACCTAGAGGTCTTTTTTGGAGACGTTATAGCCAAAGGTATAGCCTCCACCCCAAACGGTTTTAATATAAGTCGGGTGTTTGGGGTCAGTTTCAATCTTTTTACGAAGTCGGCTAATCTGATTGTCAATGCTGCGATCAAAGGCGGCTAGTGATCGATTGCTGACAAGATCTAGCAGTTCATCACGCGATAGCACGCGTTTAGGGTGCTCAATAAAAGCCATCAGCAGTCTAAATTCACCGGTACTTAAATCTTGAGGAGCTTGTTGGCCTTGACGCAATTGCTGTTGATTAACGCTAAGCGACCAGTCGCCAAATAAGTAATGAATGCCGTTGCTAGCAGTGCTGTCGACTTGTTCTATGAATTGTGACTGGATGCTTTCAGTGGTTATGACTTCACGGCGTAAAATTGCTTTAATACGAGCCAATAACTCGCGAGGATTGAAGGGCTTGCTTAGGTAATCATCGGCACCCACTTCCAGTCCGATAATTCGATCTGTTTCTTCATCTTTAGCGGTTAAAAGAATCACCGGCGTTTGGCTGCTTTCATAAATATATCGGCAAAGGCTGAGACCGTCCTCACCGGGCATCATAATGTCTAATATGATGAGCTGATAAGTGTTACTGGTCAGTTTATCTCTAGCGGCTAGAGCATCCTGAGCCGTGTCGCAACTAAGTCCGTTTTTTTCAAGATATTCTGTTAGCGACTCTCTTATCTCGCTATTATCATCAACAATGAGAAGCATAATTAATACCTTGATCGTTGCAACTGTGGTTTATTTAAATCACTGTTAGTGTTTATATTGTATTCGAAAGCTATAATAATTATTGTCGTAAGTATAATCGGCTAGGCTGCTATCCCTATCTTTATAATCATAACTCAGTCGAAGAGCCCACTGCGTGTTGAGTCGAGTATCAAAATAGATTTTAATTCTAGTCCGATCTTCAAACGAACGATATTGTTCGTCGGTCGCGTTAACTTCTGTGTAGACTCTTTTACGAACAGCATAAGAAAGGTTCACTTTTGATGATTTACCTGAAAAAGGAAATGATTTTTGCAACGATACGCTGGTGGTTTTTTGGTCATAATCATAATTGTCATCGTTTGCGTTTTCATTAGCGTCAGTGTGTGTGATTGAGACGAATGCCGAAGAGTTACTAAAAAAGTAATAAGCAGACAATCCCATGGCATTATTCTTAGCGCTTAAGTCATTTAACGCTGCGTTACTAAATGACTTTTCTAACAATGTGTGGCTTAAGTTTAAGAACACACCGTTAGAAAAAAAATAAGACACACTCGGTGACACCATATCTAACGTCAGATCAGTATTTTCAAGTACTATATCGATGCGTGAACCATAAAAAGAAAAATCGAAGTCTCCAATAGTTTGTGACCAATCCAGTGATACAGAGTGATAATGGCTATCGAATTGACTTTGGTCTTGGTATTGCTCATCAGAAAACTCAAACGAAGTTAACCACTGATCATTCCAACGGTACTCTGCATTAACTAAGTAGCTTAGCGCGCTGTCAGACTCAGACTCTATATTGCCCGTGTCATATATGTCGCCATAATTAACCACGTCATCATTACTCATTAACATTTCAGCGACCAGGCTCCAGTTTTCGGCATGGGTGTTAACTGAGCTTATTAAGATGATTAAGCATATTGGCATTTTTGAAAGTAATTTATTATTCATCTTGATACATCTAAATGTTGGTTTTTAATGATTAAGATAATACGTTGGATGAATGTTAGTTACAAATTTAATTATTCCGTTAGTCTGAAGAGCTAAATTTGAGAATATTTTTTATTTTATGAGAAGAGTGGTATGTATGGAGCAAAAAAAAACGGCTAATGCTATTAGCCGCTAAAGAGGACAGAGAATGAATGTTTGAAATTGAAACGGATCTATATTGTTATATTTTCAAGTCAATAACCCGTTTACTCCATTTGCTGACTGGGCCGTGGACGCGCATCCTTTCTATAATCCTTCATTATTTCTCTAAAATGTTCTTTTCCTTTGCCTCGTAAATTTTCATCGACAAGATCATCGCGAACGGCATCTTTAATGGCTTTTAGCTCTTCTCTGCTCACTGAACTAGCCGCGGCTTTTAGTGCCTCCCGACTGGCTTCTTTGGCCATTTTACTGGCCTCTTTCGCCGCTTCAGCGCTGGCGTTAATACTCACGCCCGCTGCAGCAAGCGCGGCTTGCCGAACCTCTTTAGCGGCAAACTTGGCGGCGTTTCGGCTCTCAGCCCGTATTTCTCTCTGGGTTAAGCCTGCCTCAATAGCGGCTTCTTTCGCTGCCATACCGGCAGCTTTTGCCGCTTGCTGTGCTTCTTTACGACTGCCTTGTAAGGCATCTTTTGCTTCAGGGCTAACCGCTTTTCGCGAAGCTTGGCCGGCATTTCGGGCCGCTTTATTGGCGTCAATCGACGCACGAAGGGCAACCTCAGCCGCTATTCTTGCCTCATCAGTGCCTGACTCCGTTGCGAGAGCGGCTTCTTTGGCCGCATTGGCTGCCTCGGTAGCGGCCGTTGCTGCCTCAGCGGCTAAGTTGGCGGCTTCGGCAGCGGTTGGCATTGATTCTATGGCGGTTTCATTGGGTGTGCCTGAGAGGCTGTCTATCGGTTGAGCAAGGGTGCTCGTCGACGCTAACAGCGTAAAAGTCATAACCGCAATGGGTTGGCTAATTAAATTCATGGTTCTATTCCTGTATTGATGGGTGTTGTGTCTACTGTAACGACCAAAAGTCTGAAAATTATCGCATTAAGACTTTAATTTGTAACAAAATGTAATCATCGATCGTTAACGTGATCACGGTTGTAGGCACGTCGCTTATTTTTATCCGTTTGATGGCTATGCTGACAGCGGCATGCCTCAAGCCGGGTTTTGTTACTTGATAGCAAGATAATGATTTTGTCTAGCTTGTATACTTAAATATTACGGCTCTAGCCAAATGTTTCTAGTAAAGATTCTTAATACGATTAAAGGTTTCATGCATGGCCAACGATTCAGATCCTCTACTGCCCGCAGCTACCGTCGTTCTTGTACGGCAGAGCCAATCTGGCCTTAAAACTTTACTGTTAAGGCGTAATAGTGCGCTTCGATTTGCAGGTGGAAATTGGGTTTTTCCTGGCGGTCGAATTGACGCGACAGATTATCCAGATGTTTCTGTGGCCTCTGATTTTGAAACGCCGTCAGCAAGACCAAAAGGGGAGTTTGCAGCCGCGAAAATTGCAGCTGCCCGCGAAACACTTGAAGAAACGGGTTTAACGATAGATCCTCAAAAGTTGATTTATCTTGCTCATTGGGTTGCGCCACCATTGATGAAAAAACGATTTTCAACTTGGTTTTTCATAATTAACATAGATGAGGATGTTGCTGATCACGTTCAAATTGACGGTGGAGAAATTCATGAGTCGCTATGGTTAAGTCCAGCTGAAGTGTTAGCTAAAATTAAAGATAAGAGCATGGCTTTGTTACCGCCAACGATAGTTACTGTTAGTGAGTTAGCCCGTTATGATGATGCGAGCTCGGTCATCAACTATTACCATGACAGAGCCCCCGTAGTTTTTTATCCACGAGTCCATATGGCCGAAGCGGAGAGTCCGTCTGCTGGGCAGTTTACATTTCTTTATCAAGGCGATGCGGGCTATCAAGCAACAGATCCTGATGCGCAAGGTTTAAGGCATCGATTGACCTCAGATGAAGGTCTTTGGCATTATGAAAATACGGTCTATGACTAAGCTAAATTTTACTCACGATACAATAGTCTTTTTATGCGGTTACATACAACAAAAGGTATTCCTTTATGGCAAAGCAAGAGATAGGTGACTTAGAACAGATTCGTCAAAAGCTTCAAGGTTGGTTAGCTCCTCGCATTGATGGTGCTGAAGACTTTGTGTTGGGGGAGTTGAACTTTCCAGAATTCAGTGGTGAGAGTAGCGTGACGTTAATCATGGAAGCCAATTGGAGTGAGGCTGAAAAAGCCCATTCTGAACGGTTTGTGTTGCGTATGGCACCGATTCAAAGTCAGGTGTTCGAAACGCATGATTTGAAGTTGCAATATCAGCTTATGGAAGTAATGCATAAGGAAGGTATCCCCGCACCTAACTTGGTGGGGTATGAGTCAGATGATAATCTTCTGGGCAGTGATTTTTATGTCATGAATTATGTTGATGGTATTGTGCCGCCTGACAATCCACCCATGGCCTTTGGTAGTTGGGTGAGTGAGTTAAGCACAGAAGATCGGGCCACAATGTGGCATAACGGCCTCACTACAATGGCTAAAATTCATCAGATTGATATTCGTCAGTACGATTTACCGAGTTTAGAAGAGTCGCCTTCAGATCAGTCGCCACTGACCCATGAAATTGCCCGTTACGAGAGCATGATGAAGCAAGGCATGCGCGAAAAAGCTGATCCTATGATTTTAGAGGCTTGGCAATATATAAAAGACAATTTACCTGCGACAGGTCCGCGCACGCTTGTGTGGGGAGATTCACGTCCAGGCAATGTGATTTTTAAAGATTTAAAACCTATTGCTATGATCGATTGGGAGATTGCCTGTATTGGTGATCCGCTCTCTGATCTGACGTGGTGGTTTTGGATAGATCATTGTAATTCGGTTGGTTTGGGGGCTGATAAAATGACAGGCATTCCCGATTACGCTGAGGCTTATCAGGAATGGCATGAATTAACGGGTTTGCCGATCGACAATGTTGCCTATTATGAACTCTTTACCATTGTTCGCTTTTCTATTATTTTAGAGCGCAAGTATGTTCACATGCTTGATTTAGACCCCGGTGTTGCCACGCATGTGAGCCATCCTATCCAGTTTCTAAAGCCGTTGATGGATATCTGCAAGCAAAAGCTTGCTTAGATTTTGTTCAGTCATTGGTTGTTTGTGTCCGCTATTTAAATGCTGGCGCAAACAGCGTAGTGTCTCGTTAAATGTTTTAAGTTGCTGGTTAATTACTGTGGCGGCTACAAAAATACGCAAAACAAAAGGTATTTTTGGCTCAGTTTGTCGTAAGATCACCTTTTTTTACCCTGAATAAGGTGGATTATGAAAAATAACGATATCTTGCGTCGTTTACGCTATAGCTTCGATTTTAATGATAACAAGATGATCGCAGTGTTTGGCTTAGCGGGTCTTTCGGTTGACCGTGAGCAGGTCAGTGCATGGCTTAAAAAAGACGATGATGACGGTTTTGTCAGTTGCAATGATACTGCCATGGCGACATTTTTAAATGGTTTGATTGTTGAGCGGCGAGGACCGCGTGATGGCCTAGGGCCAGTGGCCGAAAAAAATCTTACTAACAATATTATTTTAAAAAAATTAAAAATAGCTTTATCTTTTCAGGCAGACGATGTGCTTAGGATTCTAAGCTTGGCAGGTTTTCGCTTGAGCAAGCATGAATTAAGCGCTTTTTTTAGAAAGGCAGATCACAAGCATCATCGTCAGTGTAAAGATCAAGTGATACGAAATTTTTTACAGGGTCTTCAGCTAGAGCTTCGGCCCAGCGCCGAAACGCGTGCCGACGATCTGCTTGATTTAACTCAAGATGTCAGCCCAACGTATCATTGGCCAAAAAAGAAAAAATAATTATTCTCCCGCAGCATTTTTTTATGACGACACCGTAAAGGAAAACATCATGATGAGTTCGCAAGGCTCCTTTAAGCATCAATACGGTCCATGGGCGCTTATCGCTGGCGGTTCAGAAGGCATTGGCTTAGCGTTCGCTGAATTGCTCGCTCAACGAGGAATAAATTTAGTATTATTGTCACGTAACGATCAAAAATTATCCGACGCCAGGGCAACCATCCGACGTCAGTCTGCGGTTGATGTTCGTTGTATTCGTATTGATTTAAGCGGGGATGATTATATGCCCAGTGTAATTCAAGCCACTGCCGATATCGAAATCGGTTTATTAATTTACAATGCAGGCGCCGTTCATGGCGCTGAATTATTTCTTGATCAAGACGTGACGAGTGCTACGCATTTGGTCAACCTGAATTGTCGCGGTCCTGTGTTATTGGCCCATCATTTTGGTCGGCTAATGCGGAATCGTCGGCGTGGTGGCATGATACTTTTATCGTCGATGGCGGCATTAGCGGGTGGATCTTACATTGCTACGTATGCAGCCACAAAATCGTTTGATATCGTCTTTGCTCAATCACTTTGGCATGAGCTCAAGTCCGACAATATTGATGTGCTGGGTTTGATTGCAGGTGCTACTGCAACGCCAGCGATGGCAGCGTCTGGTTTTGATCTTAGTCAAGGTGATGAGGATGGCGCGCCCGTATTCATGAGCAGTGTCGCGGTCGCGCAAGAGGGCTTAGATAACCTTAAAAATGGCCCGATACGAGTTGCAGGCGAGGGTAATCGTGCGGCTCTTGATTGGTTTTCTAGTCTTCCGCGAGCAGAATTAGTTGAGCTGATGAGCCAGGCAACAGCCGACCTTTACCAAAAAAACCGTTAATTAAAGGGTGTATTTTGCCGTTGGTTACGATTTATTTTATTGACCGTAATCAGATTTTGATAAAATTTTCGACGGCACTTAACAACGAAAAACCGTAACAAGAGGATTTAACATGAGTGAATTGCCCGTTTATATGATAGTTAATTTACATGTCACTAATGCAGAAGAATATAGGATGTATGAAAAAGGCTTTTTTCCGATACTTAAAAAGTATGGCGGAGAGTTTATTACTTACGATGACCAGTCACATACCTTTGAGGGGGTCGGCCGAAAGGGTCGGATGATTATTTTTAGCTTTCCGTCAGAACAGAAAGCTCGAGACTGGTTTGCTGATCCAGATTATCAAGCGTTGTCCAAGCACCGTAGGGCCGGCACTGAGATGCAGTTCTTGACCATGGTACATAGCTTGCCTCCGCGCTCTTAGAGTAACACCTGCTATAAAGTGTTTCATGCTGAACCTATTTTTATTCATGCGCAGACTTTTAAGGAATACTCTAAAATGCGCCTAAGAAGTTAGGGTCAACTTCAACCTTAGAGATCAACCGTCAAAAATAAAACTGAGTTTTTTATCATGAATAGGCGCTGGTTTGGTGGGCCTAGATTATTTACAATGAGCCAGAGCTCGCCTAATGAAAAACAGTATGCATTGTTTACCTAGATCGAAGGCGTATGAATATTGTGTAAACTAAGACGGAACCAATAATGCGAGCCCTCGTCCTATTGTTCGTTGTCACGGCTGGCTTTTTTTCATGACAGGCCTTGCTGCATAAAAAAACATTTCGGTGCGGGCGCTTATTTATGGCTATACCATATGGGTGAACTCCAAGCGCGCTCTTGAATAATAGGCGAATAAAAAGCTTCTTGTTTTGGATCAATACAGCATTTTTCATAAATCTCGCCCCGCGCACCCTCATCATGAAGTGCTGCCGTTTTTTCAGCCGCTTGAGTTGCACAATGACGACTAAAGGGATCAACACCGGCCGCTTTACATTGCAAGGTTGACCAACGGCACGTAGGATTTTCTATCAACCTCACATAGTAAAAGGCGTCTTGTGTTGGATTAAAGTTCGGATCTTGCCACACGGCACAGGCACTTTTTAGTCCGGCGCCTTCTGCGGTACAGCTGTTGCGGTTGACCGTTGCTCCGTTATGCGCGCTGCCCGCTATGTCATGAACTTGCTCATGAGACTGGCCTTGCGCGTCTACCCAGCCCTTGATAATTTGTATTCGTTGAATGTCGGTAGCGGTTGATTTTTCAGGATACGGATCCTTTTGTGCTGAAACTAAAAAGCGCGGTGAAGCCTTCTGCTCTGCAGAAGCTTGAAGGTCACTGCCCATCGGAACACCCAAAGCATAGGCTTGTTCAAGCATGTCACTTTTTTGGCAGATCCCTTCGGGATAATCCCAGCCAGCAAAGAAACGCAAGCTGGGTCGATTGCCACTGGTGGCATAAGTTTCCCTATTTTTCATGGCATTAAAAATACTGTCACGGCTGTTTTCTTCCGCCCAGACTACGGCAAGACCACCTGGGTTCGAATAGAGGTGATCTTGCACGTTTCGATATTCGGTATCTCGCATCCCTAAGTGGCCGAGATAGTTGTCTTCTTCGGCGCCGCCAGGCAATGCATTGTGGGTGTCTGTTGAACCAATAAAGCCCATTTTAAATGGGTTAGTGCCTGATGTTTGACCAAGTTCTAAGCCAGCTTTTAATGCGTTTCTTACCATATTACGCGGTGCGAAATCATCAATAGAAACGGCTTCGCCTCGTTCAGATTGTATTTTACCGTGAACGTTACCGAGCATACTTAAATTATCAGCTGGTGATTGCTCAAAGTCACAAAGCTCATCTTCAGTTAATACTCCGCGACCTGTAAGGCGGTCAAAGCGACATTCGGATGCAGCTTTGTGCTGAAGTAACTCTACAATAGGCTCAAATTGTAAGCGATCTTTAGCCTGCTGAGGCGTGGCCGGATTAGGGAACATCAACCCGCCCGCTAAGTTAGGGTTATGTGGGATGGCAATCACATCACAGCCTTGTTTAGGATCTATGCATTGGCTTTGTAATTGAGTCCATAAATTAGGAAAGTTGTAGCTGCCAGTATCAAAGGTAGTAATAGGGTAGTCGGTGACGTTTTCATTGCGAAAGATCACATTTCGATGCATGTTTTTAGTGTCGGGTGCATCGGTATATTCGTAACCGACAAACGTAGTGAAACTGCATTCACTGCTTCGATCATAATGGTCTTCAGCTGCCTGTTGTATATTATTCCAAAGCTCAAGCCCTGCAACCTTACAGTCTGATAATTTACAGGCAAAACTTTCTTTTTTGTCGCCCTCGCGACTCACATTGTTAACGGCCCAGATACTTAATGATGCCAACTGAATGTAATAATTTTTGGATCGAGTGCCAATACACATTGGCCACCAATAGCCAAGCTTTCCTGCGTGTTCACTGCAGACGCCAATTTGGCCCAAGGTTTCTCCATGATCCGTGACTGAAGTGAAGTCTAGCGGTCTGTGAAGTTGCGCTGGAATTGCTTGCTCTCCTTTAATGTTAGGCAACATAATGGTTTCGCCTTTGGCATAACGGTAGGCATCCCATGGGTCGTTACGCTGATTAGACCCAAAAGAGTCAAAAGAATAACGTGAGTGGACGTGCAAATCACCAAAAAAGGCGCTTTTACTGGCGCGGTAATCATCACAGGGGGCTCGTTTCTCCGTGCGCTCAAAGGCTGATAATGGCCCATTAACACCGAGTAAAAAGCTGGCTAAAATAAATAAAACCATGGCCGGGCAATGACACATGCTCTGTCTTGAGTAATTCTTTTGAAAAGTCAGCATTGAGAGTGCCCTCAGATAAAATGTAATGTAGTTGTTTACAACCAATGATATGCTATTTAAAGACAATGTAAAATATTAGCATAGGCTTGAACAAAGAACTTTAACGATAAGTTTCATGTTTCAATTTTTGTTGGTGGCTTTGGTGGCTTTGGTGGGAAACGTTAGCGAGATTAAAAAAGAGCAATAAGCTGCGAGAGTAAAAAGACCCAAAGGTGCTGGTTATATTTCAACACCTTTAGGGTGGTTAGGCTCTATAATCAGCAAGGGATTTCCTGTTCATAGAGTTGACGCCTAAAAAAAGTATCGACTAACCTAATTTTTAAGCCACTCAAAATGCAATGCATGATGGTCGTGAGCGGGCTTTAAGTATACGTTATATTGCCTAACGAGATAGTCTCTGAAAAGTAAAAATTTATTTTTGTACAGCCTTACATATTATGAAAAAAAACCAATCATTTTCATCGTTGATGCGGACATTACGGACGGAAAATCGCCGTGGATTTTTGGTGCTTAGCGGGAATCAGATCTGGTGTCATGCAAGGGCTGCAGAGATACTGTCTTCATTAAAGGCTGATCAGCGCAGTTATTGGATTAGTCAGCACGCGCCTCGGCAGGTTCTCTCGGTAGAGCATATTCAGCCAAATAAAATAAAAGCGTTATTAGGCAATGATGCTGAACATTTAGTGCTTGACGCATGGGAGGGTTTTTCACCGGATACACTGGCTGTGGCTAGCGGCGCCCTGTGTGGTGGGGGCCTACTGATTTTATTGGTACCTGATCTTGCCGCGTGGGAATTTTTTGAAGACCCTGATTATGAAAGATTCACCGCTTTGAGACCAACACCGTACCGCATGAGCGGTTATTTTATTGCGCGCAGCTGCCGTTTTTTTGCATCATTGCCTCTTGCTTATAAAGATCATTGGCCGTCTGAAGGCCTCCTGCTGGTATCGGAGAATGAATACCCACAAGGCTTTGATTTCCCAGCATTTGACGGCGTTATGACCAACAAGCATGGAACAGTGAAAGGTTCTTTTTTACCCACCGATGACCAGCAAAAAGTTATTAAAGGCATTGATGCTCTTTCGCGATTGCCTTCAGCGGCACTGTTTGTTGAGGCCGATCGTGGCAGGGGTAAAAGTGTTGCATTAGGGTTATCGATTCAATCACTACTAAAATCAACTGAATTTTCAATTGCTGTTGTTGCGCCATTAGCAAGCAATGTTGCAAATCTTTTTGCCATGATTGCGGTTAATGAATTCGATCGTTCACGATTGAATTATTTTGCTGTCGATGAATTACTTTCTCGTGACCCCAAAAAATCTTTCGGTACGCCACACCTTGATATTTTATTGATTGATGAGGCGGCAGCTATTCCATTGCCCGTATTGTCTGATTTGTCTCAGTTAGCCCCCCGCGTGGTGTTTGCGACAACGTTGATCGGTTATGAAGGCAGTGGAAGAGGTTTTACGTTACGCTTTAAGGACCGGCTTAGGCATCAGTTTGAACAGATATTTGATTTTCGTTTAAATCACGCTATTCGTTGGTCTGATTATGATCCGCTTGAACAATTGTTAAATAAGTTCCTGGTTTTGGATGCGGCAACACAAAAATCAACAGCGGTCAATTCAACGGGTGACGGCCGCTACGATACCCGTAAAGTGACCGCTAAACAGTTACTCTGTGATGAGCGCCTTTTGCGTGGCGTCTTCTCTCTTTTGATGCAAGCGCATTATCAGACTCGACCAAGTGATTTGAGGCAATTGCTCGATGCTCCCTACTTAAAACTGTGGATTACTGAGTATAAGCATGGGCACTTCAGTGAGGTGGTCGGTGTATTGCTTTGCTGTGACGAGGGTGGATTTAATGAGGACGATAAATGTGTTCATTTAATTACTTCGGGTCAGCGTCGCCCACGAGGCAATTTGTTATCCCAATTATTGTCTCAACGTTCAGGTCAAACAATGTGGTGTCAGTATCGTTCGTTAAGAGTGATGCGTATCGCCATTGAGGAACCGCACCGAAGGAGCGGCTTGGCCTCAGACTTGATTAGCACTATGGAAACTTATCTTACAGATAATCATTACCATTATTGGGGGACGAGTTTTGGCTACCATAAAGATTTACTTAGTTTCTGGAATCGATTTAATATTTATGTGGTCAATCTTGGTTTGCATCGAGACAAAGCCAGTGGCTTGCACAGCATGCAGCTCATTAAACCCGTGTTAAGCCTTCTTGTTGAACCCAGTAAACAGGCGTTTCGACATTTTGTTGCTGACTTAATGGAATATAAAAAGAGTTATCTAACCGATTTATGCCGGCTGGACATAGCGCTTTTAGTTGGTTCATGCGCTCACAATTATCAGCCACAAAATTACGCTAATCGACAACATGACACAGAGCAATTGAATCGTTTTTTATTGGATCAAATTACGTTTGATCAGGTTTACCCAGCTTTAAAAAGAATTCGATCCGCATCAAACAATACGTCTTTACACACAGATGAGAACGATTTTTATTTAACTGATACTGCAGTGCTGACGTCTTTTACTGTAGACAATGCACCCCAATGGCGAATGATAGCAGAGCACTTTTGTCTTTCTGGTCGAAGAGAAGTCATACAAGCCATAAAAACCGAATTAATCCTGCAAACTCGATCAAAATAGCAATTATATTACGCTCAGATTAAGGTATAATATTGCCACAGTAAGGCTAAAACAATTTTTAAAGTTTTCGTCAAGCCATCCACAATTATTCGTTTAATTGATAGTCCTCATGAATTAAAAAAATAGCATAATTTTCATTTTTTATTTGATGAGACAACCGCCATTCTACCTTTTTAGGAGTCACCTGTGTTAGAAGCTTACCGCGAACATGTTGCTGAGAGAGCCGCTGAAGGCATACCACCTAAGCCATTAAATGCTGAGCAAGTTGCTGGTTTGATCGAGTTATTAGATAATCCTCCAGTCGGTGAAGCGGCTTATCTTTTAGATTTACTGACTAATCGTGTGCCTCCAGGGGTCGATGAAGCTGCTTACGTTAAGGCTGGTTTTTTATCGGCATTAGCTAAAAGTGAAACCACTAATGATTTGATCGATGCGCCTCATGCGGTTCGATTACTTGGCAATATGTTAGGTGGTTATAACATTGAGACACTCGTTTCTTTGCTTGATGATGACGCGCTAGCGGAGCTAGCTGCCGAGCAGTTAAAGCTAACATTGTTAATGTTCGATGCCTTTTTTGATGTTGTAGAAAAATCTAAGTTGGGCAATAAGTTCGCACGTTCAGTATTGGAATCGTGGGCTAATGCCGAATGGTTTACATCGCGAGACGCGGTGCCTGAGTCGACGAAGCTTGTGGTCTTTAAGGTCACTGGCGAGACCAATACAGATGATCTTTCACCGGCGCCAGATGCTTGGAGCCGACCTGATATTCCTTTACATGCTTTAGCCATGTTTAAGATAGCCCGTGACGGAATTAACCCTGACCAGCCGGGTGATATTGGTCCAATCAATCAAATCAAAGCTCTGCAAGAAAAAGGTTTGCCTATTGCATTTGTGGGTGATGTTGTTGGCACCGGTTCATCACGTAAGTCGGGTACTAACTCCGTCCTTTGGTATTTTGGAGACGACATGCCGGGCGTGCCGAATAAGCGAAGCGGTGGTGTTTGTATTGGCGGTAAGGTTGCACCTATCTTTTTTAATACCATGGAAGATTCTGGGGCATTAGTTTTTGAAGCGCCGGTTGAGAAGTTAACCATGGGGGATGTTATAGAAGTGCGTCCCTATGACGGTAAAATACTGAGTGAAGATGGCGAAGTTCTTAGTGAATACGCGTTTAAGTCTGACGTGTTACTTGATGAGGTTCGTGCGGGCGGCCGTATTAATCTTATCATAGGCAGAGGTTTAACTGCGCGAGCACGTGAAGCCCTCGAGTTACCGGTCAGCGATATTTTTCGTTTACCAGTAGAGCCCGAGGCTTCTACTGCGGGTTTTACTTTGGCGCAAAAAATGGTTGGTCGTGCCTGTGGTTTACCCGAAGGGCAGGGTGTTCGACCAGGGGCTTACTGTGAACCTAAAATGACTACCGTTGGCTCTCAAGATACCACGGGGCCTATGACGCGAGACGAGCTTCAAGATTTAGCTTGTTTAGGGTTCTCGTCAGATTTAGTAATGCAATCGTTTTGCCACACTGCTGCTTATCCTAAGCCTGTTGATATTGAAACACAGCATTCGCTTCCTGATTTTATTATGACCCGTGGTGGTGTCTCACTAAAGCCCAAAGACGGTATCATTCATAGTTGGCTAAACCGTATGTTACTGCCTGATACGGTAGGAACAGGTGGTGACTCCCACACGCGATTTCCAATGGGTATTTCTTTTCCTGCAGGGTCTGGGTTGGTCGCGTTTGCTGCGGCCACAGGTGTGATGCCGCTCGACATGCCTGAATCAATCTTAGTTCGATTTACAGGAACAATGCAGCCAGGTGTTACCTTGCGAGATTTAGTTCACGCGATACCGTTATACGGTATTAAGCAAGGCTTGTTAACCGTTGAGAAAAAAGGCAAAAAAAATGCGTTTTCTGGTCGAATTTTAGAAATTGAAGGTTTGACAGATTTAACCGTTGAGCAAGCCTTTGAGTTATCAGACGCCTCGGCTGAACGTTCAGCGGCAGGCTGTACTATTAAATTACCGATCGATACTATTAGTGAATATCTTCGTTCTAACATCACTATGTTACGTTGGATGGTCAGTGATAACTACGGAGATAATCGGACATTAGAACGACGTGCGCAGAAAATGGAAGAATGGTTAGCGAATCCTGAATTACTTGAAGCCGATACTGATGCAGAGTACACAGAAATTTTAGAAATTAATATGGATGAAATTGTTGAGCCTATTATTTGCGCGCCTAATGATCCCGATGATGCACGTACTTTGTCTGATGTGTCTGGTGACAGTGTGGACGAGGTTTTCATTGGTTCTTGCATGACAAACATAGGCCATTTTAGAGCCGCTGGCGAAATGCTAAAGCAGCATGAAGGAAACTTATCGACGCGTATGTGGATTGTCCCTCCAACGCGTATGGATGAGACTCAATTGATTGAAGAGGGCTATTACAGTACCTTCGGAAGAGTCGGTGCTAGAACAGAAATTCCAGGTTGTTCATTATGCATGGGAAACCAGGCCCGAGTTGAAGATGGTGCCACAGTATTATCTACATCAACTAGAAATTTCCCTAACCGTTTGGGTAATGGGGCTAATGTGTATTTAGCCTCTGCGGAACTTGCCTCGGTAGGTGCTATTTTAGGTAAATTGCCGACCCGTGAAGAATACATGTCTTATGCAAAAAAAATCGACACCATGTCAGATAGCATTTTTCGATATTTAAGTTTTGATAAAATGAAGCGTTTTCAAGACGGGGCTGAAGAAGGTAAAAGAATCGCTTTAGTTGAAATTAAAGACGTCGGTAGTGTGTAGTTTGTCGGCTCTTTAAAAAAAAGCTGCGATTGCAGCTTTTTTTTTATCATTAATTAACTTTTTAGCTAGTTTTTCCTTTAACCTGCATTCTTGATTCCTGTTCTACCATCATTATCAGGCAGGTAAGTTTTAAACATGGTGCCTAGTTCATCATTGGTGTGCTGGGGTATTCGATAGAATGTTTTAATCGCTAGAGAACCGTCGGGTTCAAATTTAAAAGTTTCAATGCTGGGCTCCATAAACTCCTTACCATTGGAGGTAATGATATTATTCATTACCCAGCTGACCTCATTGCCTAAGATAAAGAGTGTTTCTTTAGGGATATGAAATTTCACATTGGGCTGAAATAAATCATAAGAGTCGCTACAGCAATGTTTGAAGCCAAATTTTTCAGGGGTGGCGACAGGGTCAAACATTCTGACAGCATCCGTTTTAACAACCGTATGATAATTATCAATCCAGCCTTGACGATCACCAGCTGTCCATAATTTATCGTAATTTGTTGCCCAATTCCAGAGTGCTTCTTTGCTGGGTAATGCCATAATATCTACTCCTGGATCGTTGGTTAAAGGCGGTAACGAACCTTTGCAAGGCTGTTTTGTCACAGTAAACTTAAAATCAATTATAGTGAGCCAAGTAGATAGGCTCAAGATTGATTAGATGACGGTTTTGATGGATTCACCTGTATGATTGTTCCGTTGAGTCGAGAGCGTTAAGTATTTATGTTATTTGTTGATCATGTTATTTTAGAGAGATTCCACTATGTTTTTTGTTATTAAAAGATATTTAAATCAATTACTTAGGTTGATTACTTGCAGTATTTTGGTGTTTACTTTGGGCACTGTTTTGTTATCACCTTTGAGCCATGCTGATGTGACTGAAAATATTGATATTCCGTACACCGAGTTTGAGCTTGATAATGGGTTAACTCTGTTGGTTCATGAGGACAACAAGGCGCCTATTGTAACTGTTAATATTTGGTATCACGTGGGATCCAAGGATGAGCGGCCTGGGATTACAGGCTTCGCCCATCTGTTTGAGCATTTAATGTTCAACGGCTCTGAGAATTATGACGGAGAATGGTTTTTGCCTTTGCAAGAAGCCGGTGGTACGGACCTTAATGGAACGACGTGGTTTGATCGGACTAATTACTTCCAAAATGTGCCTGCTCCCGCTCTTGATATGGTGCTTTGGATGGAATCCGATCGCATGGGCCATTTTATCAATGCGGTTACGCAAGAACGCTTAGATGAGCAACGCGACGTTGTTAAAAACGAAAAACGTCAAAGCGATAATCGACCGTATGGCAAGGCGCAATACGTACAGTTAGCTGCAATGTTTCCAGCCGGGCATCCATATTCGTGGAGTACTATTGGTTCGATGGAGGATCTTGAAGCCGCATCCTTGGACGACGTAAAAGATTGGTTTGCTCGCTTTTACGGTGCCGCAAATGCGACATTAGTCATTGCGGGTGACGTTGATCCTGAGCAGGCTTTTGTTAAAGTAAAGCATTATTTTGGTGATATTGCTTCGGGCCCATCACAAAATAAGCAAGAGCGGTGGATCGCCAAACGGCATGAGACGCGGCGCGAAATTCTGTTTGACGACGTTCCACAAACGCGTTTAACAAGAGCTTGGAATACGCCGCCATTTGGCGATCACGATCATTTGGCGTTGCAAGTTGTTGCAAGTGTTTTGGCTCAGGGTAAAAATTCTCGCTTGTATCAGCGACTGGTTTACCAGGAGCAGTTAGCAACCTCAGTGGTAGCCTCTCAGCAAGGTTTTGAAATAGCCGGTATGTTTGAGCTTGAAGTTTATCTTAAGCCAAATGCTGACATTGCACGGGTTGAAAGTATTTTAACTGAAGAAGTCGAGTTACTAATCAAGAAAGGCGTCAGTCGAAAAGAGTTGCAGCGCGTCAAGACCACTGTTATGGCCAGCCAAATAAGAAGCTTAGAAAAAATTGGAGGCTTTAGCGGAAAGGCGCAAACACTAGCTCGCTATCACACTTATCTTGGCGAAGCCAAACTTTTTAAGCGAGATCTATCACGATTAAACTCAATGACGCGTCGTCAACTAAAGGCCGCTGCAGAGCGCTGGCTGAGTAACGGCGATTATAATTTAGTAATCAAGCCTCAAAAATCTTATCAGGTTGCTGAACATGGTGCTGATCGATCAAGCTTGCCTAGTCCTGGTGCTGTTCCAGTGTTGAATTTACCTGAGCCAGAAGAGTTTTTTTTATCGAACGGTCTTCGAGTGTTATTCACGCAGCGAAGTGCTGTTCCGGTGACTGAGATTTTAATGCAATTTGGCAGTGGCTACGCTGCTGACCCTTCTAATCAGTTGGGTATAGCCTCAGTGACTGCTGCAATGTTAGACGAAGGTGCTGCCAATATGTCAGCGCTTGATATTGCCGATAAACTTGAAATGTTAGGAGCCGGGATTAGCGTTAGCGCTTCATTAGACTCGTCCACTGTTTCGCTGTCGGCCCTAGATGATAATTTTGAAGCATCCTTGGCATTATTTAGTAATGTCATTCGACAACCAGATTTCCCTGAAGATGAGCTCAAGCGCGTAAAAAGCAATTGGTTGGACAAAATCGTTCAAGAGCAAGCGTCACCTTTTTCAATTGCTTTACGACGACTCCCGCCCTTACTTTACGGAGAAGATCATGTTTATGGCATCCCATTTACAGGTTCGGGCTACAAGGATACTGTCAGCTCTATTGAGCGGAATCACTTAATTGACTTTCATCAAGCTAACTACGGGGTTGATAATGCAACGTTGATGATTGTTGGCGGCTTGCCAAGGACGACCATCGAACCATTGCTAGAAAAGTATTTTAATAGTTGGTCCGTAGTTGATGTTGCGTTGCATGATGAACTTAATCAAAAGTCTGAAATGTTTTCTAAAACGGAAAGAAAATCTGCAACAGTTGTTGCTCCCGATCAGGCGATTATTTATCTTATAGATAAACCCAATGCATCGCAGTCTTTGATACTTGGTGGTCAACTACTGCCGCCAACAGGGGCGGAGGATGCTCATATCATTAACATGGCAAGTAAGATATTAGGCGGTTCGTTTAATTCGCGAATTAATATGAATTTACGCGAAGATAAAGGATGGGCCTACGGCGCTAGAACGATTGCAGCTGACGCTTTGTCACAGCGTCCATTATTATATTATGCACCGGTTCAGGCCGATAAGACGACTGAATCTTTACAGGAGCTTATTCGAGAAGCTAACGCATTTATTTCTGATCATCCGCCGACTGTTGAAGAGCTAAATCGTTTTAAAGCCTCGTTTGTTCGAAGTTTGCCCGGTAAGTTTGAAACCAATCGTTCTGTGCTGGGTGCACTTTCGGGTATGGTCGAGTTTGAACGACCGTTGAATCATATTGAGCAACAGCAGCGCTTAATCGGAGATCTAACGGTGAGCGATTTGTTGCCGTCAATTGCCCAGCATATAAATCCGGCATCAATGGTTTGGCTTATTGTTGGAGATTTAAGTCAAGTGCAGTCTTCGCTCGAGCAAGCTGATATTGCGCCTATTATTATTCTTTCACATTAATGTTTTCAGATTCGTAATAATAAAGCTTTAATAGAGTATTTATACTCTTTTTTATTACTACTATAACACTGCAATTTTTAGCCGTGAATAATTGAGATATTGCTACTATGACTAATACTGTACTGAATGCCCCGCCGTTCCTTGCGCAATTAATTGTTGAGGGTTTAAATCGCTATGATGACCGCCCTTGTATGTACTTGGGTGATACAATCGCGACGTATCGAGATGTTCGCTTGCGCACGAGTCAGTTTACTCAGGCACTACAATCTAAAGGTGTTATGTCGGGTATGCGAGTTGCGGTTATTTCTGGTAACCGCCCCGAAGTTTTATATAACATTGCGGCTATGCAGCTAGCGGGATGTTGTGGCACATCATTGCATCCGTTAGGGTCGCTAGATGACCATGCTTATGTGATGAATGATGCAGGTATCGAAGCCTTAATTTTTGATGGCAGTGTATTTGGTCAGCGCGCACAAGAGCTTAAAGATAAAGTTCCTTCATTGAAGCATTTGCTGTCTTTTGGCGAAACGCCTGTTGGTGACGACTATTCAGCCTTAGCTGATGCCTTTGAGCCATCGCCACTCATTGTTCCTGATGCTGACCCAGAAGCCATTAGCAGTATTATCTACACGGGCGGCACCACAGGCAAGCCTAAGGGTGTCATGCAGCCGTATCGTTCCTCTGCGTACATGACCATGATTCAAATGCTTGAATGGCAGTTTCCTGAAGAATTAAGGATGTTGATTGCCACACCGCTTTCACATGCAGGTGCGGCATTTTTTGTTCCGGTATTGCAGAAGGGCGGTTGCATTTTTGTCGCTCAGGGTTTTGATCCCAATGTTATCTTCAAAATGATTGAAGAGCATAAAATTACCGCGACAATGTTAGTGCCGGTTATGATTTATATGTTGTTAGATTCCCCCGCGGCTCAAAGCGCAGACATATCAAGTTTAGAAACCATATTTTACGGGGCTTCTCCAATGTCACCTGCGCGTTTAAAAGAAGGTATTGAGCGTTGGGGCCAAATATTCTACCAATTTTATGGTCAGTCAGAGTCCCCCATGGTGTTAGTTAACATGCGCAAGGAAGATCATGATTTGTCTAAGCCTGAACGACTTAGCTCATGTGGACGTCCTACCAGTTGGTTAAATGTCGCGTTACTTGACAGTGATAATCAGCCAGTAACGCAAGGCGAAAAAGGTGAGATCTGCGTTCGTGGCCCCATTAACATGCTTGGTTATCTTGGCTTGCCTGAGCAAACAGCCGAAACCTTAGATGGCGATTGGTTGCATACCGGTGATGTCGGGCGTATGGACGATGAAGGTTTCCTTTATATTGTTGATCGCACTAAAGATATGATTGTCACTGGAGGCTTTAATGTTTTTCCTCGAGAGATTGAAGATGTTGTTTCAGCGAATGGCTCGGTCGCTCAAGTCGCCGTTGTTGGTGTGCCAAGCGAGCAATGGGGCGAAGAGGTAAAAGCGGTTGTTGTGCTTCGTCCTGGGGTCGAATCTTCTGAGGAGCTAACCAAAGCGATTATGGCTGAAGTTAAAGCGGCCAAGGGCTCTGTGCATACCCCTAAGTCGATTGACTACGTTGATGCAATACCCCTAACAGCGGTAGGCAAGCCCGACAAAAAGGTGATTCGAGCCCAGTACTGGCAAGGTCATTCTCGAGCGGTTTAATTTTGATCGTGTTATATCAAGCTTTTGACGTTGGCATATTTATTGGTGCATAAGACTTCTGCTACAGTTTATAGATCATAATCGCATCGGTTTTATAAACAACGATGGATAAGTTGGCGTAAAATGTCACGTATTGATCGAGTATAGGTCATTGCTCTGAGATTGACTGTGAATAGGTTCTGGCATACTCAAGCGCCCAAGACCGTGGCATTTTACGGTTTTTTTGACAAAATGGCGCAAATGCCTAAATTGTTGGCATCGATTCTCAAGCCACTGATTTTTTCGAGACTTATCATTATTTCAGTAAACTCATCGGCTTAATACACACATCCAATGTATTTAAATGTGAGCAATGATCGCGTATTGGGCTGAGTTCCTTTGATGAATAATCGTAAGATAACGTCGCCTAGATGCAATTAGCTGCATTGCCACAGTGTGCGAATAAAGCCATCAATAAAAAAAGGTTCCTCAATGACACTTATTAAGCCTCGCTCCGCTGCTCTCGCCCTGTCACGCGCATTGGTCAGTGTCAGCGCACACGCGCAAGACCTCACCATCAGCTCGGGTGAGACATATACTAACCAAAACACGATGGACGTTTACGGCACGCTGACCAACAACGACAGGCTGTTCAATAACTACGGCGACTTGCTGACCAAATCGGGTGTAACGTGTATTCAGCATTAAAGCATGACTTTATGCGTATAAGCGTAAGTATTGCAATTCAAAAAAAGCACGACTGAGTTCAATACGAACAACGTAACATCGACGTTCAATCATCCAATCGATATGCATGCTTTTATGGTCATAACCGCGGATAAATTTAAACCTGCATTGATGCTATCCAATGATGCGTTCACTCAAGCGTTAGATGTTATTAGTATGGGGAATTTTTTTTCTGCATGTAAAAAAGAGGCAAGATAAAACTTGGGCTCAATGAAGCATGCTTGATTATGTTGATGCCGACGGATCAACGTTGATATTTTTTAAATGCTGTTAATTTTTCAAGAATCAAGATCAGAATGACCTGTTATTATAAATTTGCACGCTCACTCACCGTACCGTTTATTTTCATCGTGGTGGAGCTCGATCTAATAAGGGAAATGGCCAATCAAAACGAAACATTATTGAGCTATATAATGGAAAAAAATGGAAGTTCATGCCTATAATCAATAACAACAGAGAAGCTCAGGTCTATATTGAATGCCATCACGAATGCCAAGACGAATACCAACATGAATACCAACATGAATACCAACATGAATGCCACCAAGCAAGATGCCCAACTTTTTTCTTGATAAGCTTGCGCCTCAAGACATGAAAAAAATGATCCGCCCTTGAGCAAAAATTTTACCTTTGGCGGACTCAATATTAACGTTTAGTATTACTTTTTTTTAAATCTTATGATTCACTCTATGGAGTACCTGCAATGCCGGCTTATAAAGCACCCTTGAAAGAAATTGATTTCGTAACCAATGAGTTATTCAATTTCGATAAACATTACCAGTCCTTGGGTTTAGGTGATTCAGTTAATGCAGAAACACGAGAGGCAATTTTAAATGAGGCCGCTAAGTTTAGCGAGCAAGTTCTTGCACCTCTGCATCAAAGTGGCGATGATGAAGGTTGCCATTGGACGCCAGAAGGCGTTTCGACACCTAAGGGTTTTGCTGATGCTTATGCAGAATATGTGGAGGGCGGCTGGCCAGGATTAAGTATGCCTGAAGCATTAGGCGGTCAAAATCTTCCTCATTCACTCAATATTGCCGTCGGAGAAATGATGGGCCAAGCAAACCATGCATGGGCCATGATCATGGCTTTATCATCGGGTGCAAGGCAAACATTAATCGCTCATGGTAACGATTTTCAAAAAGAACATTATCTGCAGAAACTGGCTACCGGCACATGGACTGGAACTATGTGTCTAACCGAACCTCAGTGCGGCAGTGACTTAAGTTTTTTAAAGACACGAGCAGAAGATAATGGCGACGGTACTTACTCGATTACGGGCACCAAGATATTTATTTCGGGCGGTGAGCACGATTATACAGAAAACATTATTCATATTGTTTTAGCCAAGTTGCCTGGCGCTCCAGACGGAACAAAGGGCATCACTTTATTTTTAGTGCCAAAACTCTTGCACGGTGCTGATGGTTCAGACGGAGGAGCATTAACACGTAATGCTTTAAGTTGCGGCTCGATAGAAAACAAAATGGGGATTCATGCTAATCCAACTTGCGTTATGAACTTTGATGGCGCGACTGGGTACATGATTGGCGAGCCAAACAGAGGTTTAAATTGCATGTTCACCTTTATGAACTCGGCACGCCTAGACACCTCATTGCAGGGGCTTACGCATTCTGAATTGGCTTTGCAAGGAGCATTAACCTATGCCGTTGAGCGAGAGGCAGGGCGATCGCTAAGGGGCCCACAAGAACCTTCTCGCCCAGCTGATTCATTGATGGTTCACCCCGATGTTCGCCGAATGCTTTTAACGATTAAATGTTTTTCTGAGGGCGCCAGGGCCTTTATTTATTATTTAGCGCAGGTGTCTGACTTAGAGAAATCAGGTGACGAATTGTCAGCGCGGCTAATGGGATTTCTTACTCCTATTTGCAAAGGATTTTTAACGGAGTGCGGTGTCGAAGCAGCCAATCTCGGTGTTCAAATTTACGGAGGTCATGGTTATATTAAAGAGTGGGGCATGGAGCAAAATGTTCGTGATGCGAGGATCTCTACTTTGTATGAAGGAACAACTGGCGTTCAGTCGATGGATTTATTAGGTCGAAAAGTACTGATTGATGGCGGTCGAACATTTGAAGATTTCATTGAGATTATTCGTGCGAACTATGTCGAAATTGATGCTGAATTTTTACCTGTGCTTATATCCCAAGTCGACCAATGGGAAGCTCTTACTCACAGGATTATGCAAAATGCCGGCCTTAATATTGATGAACTCGGAGCAAGCGCTTTCGATTATTTAATGTACTCAGGTTACACAGTCCTAACATGGTTTTGGGCTAGAATGGCCTCAGTGGCAAAACAACAATTAATTGACAACAACAGTGCATTTTATCGTGTCAAGGTAGAAACGGCTAATTTTTATTTTAAAAAGATTTTGCCGCGTTCGCAGGCTTTGAGAATTCAAATTGAAAATGGTTCAGAGGCGGTAATGTCAGGCGATATTGAAGACTTTAAATCGTTGATCGCTTAGCAACAATTAGTCAGCTGATCTACTTTATGAGCACTCAGAAAGACATTATCTGAGTCTCAAAATCAAAGGACCATAATATGGTAGCACCTATATTAAACCAGCGAGATCTTGATTTTTTACTCTATGAGGTCTTTGATGCTGAGTCACTTACTCAGCGTTCTCGTTATGCTGAGCATAGTCGTGAAACCTACGACGCAGCCATAAGCACTGCGAGAGCCGTTGCAGAAAAATATTTTTTACCCATTCGCGCTAAAGCTGATGCAAATCAGCCCACCTTTGAGCAGGGTAAAATAAAAATGATGCCTGAAATCAAGACGGCTGTTGATGCAGTGGTTAAATCGGGTCTAGGGTCGGCAAGGGCGGATTTTGAATTGGGCGGCATGCAATTGCCAGGTATAGTGACCAGCTGTGTTGAGGCTTGGCTTACAGCTGCTGGCAGCACGTTACTTGGCTATATTTCGCTTAGTGCTGCGAATGCGAATCTTATTGACGCTTATGGGTCAGAAGATCAAAAGAAAAAGTGGGTGTTACCTATTCGACGAGGAAAGTTCGCTGGTACGATGGCGATGAGTGAGCCGAATGCAGGTTCAGGGTTAGCTGACTTAACCAGTAGTGCTGAAAAGCAAAGTGATGGCAGTTATCATATTGTTGGAAATAAGATTTGGATTTCTGGCGGTGACCATGAGCTCAACGAAAATATCGTTCATTTAGTGCTTGCGCGGGTAAAAGGCGCACCTCTTGGTATTAAAGGTATCTCGCTGTTTATTGTGCCAAAGTTTTTAGTTAATGAGGATGGTACTTTAGGTGAGCGTAATGATGTTGCGTTAGCCGGCCTATTTCATAAGATGGGTGGCCGAGGTCACACCTCAACTGCGCTAAACTTTGGGGAGCAAGGCGGCGCTGAAGGTTATTTAGTTGGTGAAGAAAATAAGGGCTTAATGTACATGTTTCACATGATGAATGAAGCTCGCATCATGGTGGGTTTTTCAGGTGCAGTTAATGCGTTAGCGGGTTATCAATATTCTTTAGATTATGCAAAGGATCGTCCTCAAGGGCGCCTGCCATCGTGCAAAGACCCTCTTACTCCGCCAGTAAAAATCATTGAGCATGCTGATGTCAAACGGATGCTGTTAGCGCAAAAATCTTACGCTGAAGCTGGATTTGCACTGTGTATGTTTGGTACTCAATTAGCTGACGATATTAATACAGCGGTAAGTGAGCAACGTCGTCAATATGCAGCCTTACTGTTAGATACGTTGATTCCAATCATAAAAACATGGCCATCTGAGTATGGTTGTAAAGCAAATTCAATGGCTATTCAAGTGCTAGGTGGTGCTGGCTATGTAAATGAACATCCAGTTGAAATGTTTTACCGCAATAACCGATTAAACCCGATTCATGAAGGAACTACCGGTATACAGTCTTTAGATTTATTAGGCAGAAAAGTGGTTATACAGCAAGGTGCTGGTTTGACCGCTGTTGTTGCTGAAATCAAATTGACGATTGATTTAGCCGCTAATAGCAATCGACTGAATGATTTCTCTATACAGCTAGAGCAAGCCGTCGAGGTTTTATTAGCAACAACTGATCACTTAACAAAAGGTATGCTTGAAAAAGATATCGATCTTGCCTTAGCTAATTCAGTCAAATATTTAGACTTATTTGGTAATATAGTGATTGCATGGATCTGGCTCAAATTAGGAGTAGCAGCAGACGATGGCTTAGCAAATACTGCGCACCAATCAGAGCAACATTTTTATCGTGGTAAACTTCAAGCCATGCAATACTTCTATCGATTTGAATTGCCTGAGATTTATCCTTGGGCAGAATTATTAAGCTGTTTAGACGCGACGACAAATGAGATGCGGCCTGAATGGTTTTAAGTGATGTGTTTTACGGTGCTTTAATCTGCGCCTTTCTGGCAGAAACTTTAGCCATTACGTTATGAATATAAGAGGTGAAATGAATGGCCATTGAATTTAACGATCAAGTAGCCATTGTTACTGGCGCAGGTAATGGCTTGGGTCGATCGCATGCCTTGTCGCTTGCTGCGCGTGGCGCCAAGGTCGTTGTCAATGATCTAGGTGCAGCTGTTGATGGAAGTGGTCGTGGTTCGAGTGCATCACAAGAGGTCGTTGATCTAATAAAAAAAAATGGTGGTGAAGCGTTTGCACACGGTGCTAATGTTGCTGACTTTAGTCAGGTTGACGATATGGTTCAGCAGACATTGCGTCAGTGGGGCCGTGTCGATGTGTTGATCAATAACGCCGGTATTTTGCGCGATAAATCATTCGCAAAGATCGAGTTGGAAGATTTTAAACAGGTTTTAGATGTGCATCTAATGGGTTCAGTTCATTGCTGTAAAGCCGTCTGGGATACCATGCGCGAAAATTCATACGGTCGTATTTTAATGACTACATCGTCGAGTGGCCTGTACGGAAATTTTGGTCAATCGAATTACGGTGCGGCAAAAATGGCTGTGGTTGGATTAATGAATACCTTGTCGCTCGAAGGGGCTAAATACAATATAAAAGTCAATTCTTTAGCGCCCTGTGCGGCTACTCGGATGACGGAGGAATTATTTCCGCGTGAAGCTTTAGATGCCTTAACGGCAGATGCTGTTACAGCAGGTGCTTTAGCATTGGTTCATGCTGATTCACCCAGTCGATATATTTTATGCGCAGGTGCGGGGGGCTATTCATCAAGTCGCCTCTTTGAAACAAAAGGCATTTATTTGACCGCTGATGAGCAAAGCCCTGAGACTGTGATGCAAAATATGGCTGGCATCAATGATCTTGAGGGCCAAGTCGATTATGCGTCTGGTTATCAGCAGTCAGAGAAGTTTTTACAGAAAGCGCTCGAATCTATTGGTCGCTCGTAAATAAGATGATTAAAAGACCGCTTCTTCACAGCGGCTTTTATGTTCACTTTTATGGTATTTTATGATGTTTTTTTGACGGGGCATTTTTTCTAATTGTGTTATCAGTGATGTGACTATGAGAGGGTTCGATGAAAAATCTTTTTGATATACAAGGAAAAGTAGCGGTAGTTACTGGTGGCTCTCGTGGCATCGGCGCCATGATTGCTAGAGGTTATGTAGAAAATGGAGTAAAAACTTATATCGTATCACGACGTACACCAGAGCTTAAAGAAACAGAGGTTGAATTATCCAAGCTGGGTGAATGTATTGCGATTGCGGCCGACCTCTCTACTATGAAAGGGATTAAATCACTGTGCTCGAAGATACGTAAAAATGAATCGTCAATTGATATTTTGGTTAACAACGCTGGAGCGGCTTGGGGTAAGGATTTTTTAAATTTCCCAGAGTCTTCTTGGGATAAAGTGATGAACATTAACCTAAAGGCCCCATTTTATTTAACTCAGCAATTGCATCCTTTATTAAAAGCGGCCGGTTCAAAGTCTTCGCCAAGCCGAGTCATTAATATTGCTTCAATTCACGGGCTTATTACCCCCAATATGCCGACGTACTCCTATTCTGCGAGTAAAGCGGGAATGATTCAGCTGACCCGTCATTTATCGGTTGACTTAGCGGCGGATAATATTTTAGTAAACGGGATAGCCCCTGGTTTTTTCCCCAGTAAAATGACGGCATTTGCATTGGCTGACGGTGGCTCTCAAGTGGCTTCTCAAGTTTTACTCGGTCGAATTGGGGAGCCTGAAGATATTGCTGGGGCGAGTATTTTTTTAGCTTCACAGGCATCAGCCTGGATGACGGGTCATACTCTCGTACTAGATGGAGGTACGGTTGCTAATGCCTCTTAACGAATGTTTGTTTAGCGGTTTATTGCTGCTGAGTAATAAGTTTGCAGCTGCATAACAGACCCTTCATTCATAGTATAAAATGTTAGCTGAGTGAAGTGTCAATTTTTATTAAAGACACCTTTTAAAATTTGAGAGATTGAATGGCCAACATAACTAACCGCAATCCTACAGTTGATGTTCGTGAAGGGCAGCAGGTCGATATAAAGCTGGTTGATGACCTCGTTAAGCAGCATGTTAAAGGCGTATCTGGCACACCGATATTACGCCAGTTTAAAGGGGGTAACTCTAATTTAACGTATCTATTGGCATATCCTGAAAAAGGCATAGTTTTACGTCGACCGCCGCCGGGCACTAAGGCCAAAAGTGCTCATAGCATGTCGCGTGAATACACGATCATGAATAAAATCAAGCCTGCTTTTGCCGCAGTTCCTGAGACATTTTTTTATACTGATGATGAATCAATTTTAGGTTCCGAATTTTATTTGATGGAAAAAGTGGAAGGTTATTCCATTTCTAATGAGATACCCCCTGAATGGCAGTTCACTCGCAAGCAGAATCATCAGCTTGGAATGGCGATGTTTGATAAGTTAATTGAGTTGCATAAGCTTGATTATGCGGCTCTGGGTTTAGCTGATTTCGGCCGTCCTGAAGGGTATGCTAGTCGTCAAATAGCAGGATGGAATAGTCGTTTCGAGCAGGCGCTTACCGACGACATGGCTCCTTTTGTTGATGTGAGAGAATGGCTGGAGGACAAGCTTCCAACCGTTGAAAATCAGCCGTCTATTTTGCACGGTGATTTTCGTATCGATAATATGATTGTCGACGCCAACAACCCTTTTAATGTGAAGGCTGTCTTAGACTGGGAAATAAGTGCATTGGGTGAGCCATTAATGGACTTAGCGAACACACTTGCTTATTGGGTTCAGGCAAATGATCCCTCAGAATTTAAAGCTCTGGCCATTCAACCTAGTTATGTTGAGGGTATGCCCAGCAGAGCAGAATTACTTGCTTATTATGGTGAGCAAACGGGCATTGATATCAGTCATTTTGATTTCTACTCGGTGTATGGTTACTTTAGAAATGCAGTCATACTGCAGCAGATTTATTATCGCTATTATCATGGTCAAACAAGCGATCAACGCTTCGCTACATTTCCTGTAGCGATTAATGTGTTGTGCAACCATTGTCGGCATTTAATTGCTATGTCTGATTTATAAAAGCAAGCTTTCGTTTTTTATCGTCAAAGGTAAGTACCTATGAGTTTTACAGTAAGTGAGCGTTTAAAACCTATTTTGACCTCAGTCATTGATTTTGTTGACGTTGAGGTTAAACCTCTAGATCATGAGTTTCTTGCCGAGATCAATGTGGGAGATCGTTGGCAGTTCACGCAAAGACAAACTGAAATTCTTGAATCGCTTAAGGCGAGGGCGCGAGAAAAAGGGTTATGGAATTTTTTCCTTACAGAGTTTAACGGTGGTTGCGGTCTCAATACTGTTGAGTATGCCTACATAGCCGAGGTGACTGGTCAATCTCACTTGGCGCCTGAAGTTATGAACTGTAACGCACCTGACAGTGGTAATATGGAAGTACTGGCTCGTTACGGAACAGCGTCACAAAAAGAGCAATGGTTGAAGCCGCTTCTTAACGGTGAGATCCGATCAGGATTTGCAATGACTGAACCTGATGTTGCCTCAAGCGATGCCACGAATATATCGATGTCAGCAATTCTTGACGGTGATGAATGGGTACTTAACGGCGAGAAGACCTGGTGTTCCGGTTCAGGTGACCCGCGTTGTAAAGTGCTTATTTGTATGGTCAGAACCAATTCCGAGGCCTCGAAACACGCCCAGCATTCACAGATTTTGGTGCCGTTCGATAGCGAAGGATTAGAACGAGTTCGCCCAATGCATGTCTTTAGACAAGATGATGCGCCGCATGGCCACTACCATTTACGCTTCACTGATGTCCGTGTGCCAACGAGCAATATCATTTTAGGCGAAGGTCGTGGCTTTGAGATTGCTCAAGGACGGCTAGGGCCTGGGCGAGTGCATCATTGTATGCGAGCTATTGGCGTTGCTGAAAAAGCTCTGGAATATCTCTGTCGTCGAGCCACTACACGAACTGCTTTTGGTAAACCTTTAGCGGAGCTTGGCAGTAATTTCGATATTATTGCGAACGCACGTATCGATATTGATATGGCTCGTTTATTAACCCTACAAACCGCTCACTTGATTGATAATGGCGAGCCAAAAATCGCACGTGAATGGATATCAAAAATAAAAGTGTTTGTGCCGAATATGACCTTAAAGATAATTGATGAGGCCATACAAATTCATGGTGCGGCAGGCGTGGGACAAGATTTTGAATTAGCCGATATGTATATGTCTGCCAGAACTTTGCGTTTAGCTGATGGCCCTGACGCCGTTCACCGCCGGCAAGTGGCTCGCGCTGAACTTAAACAATATTATTAACGGTTAGTAAGGGTCTTAGACGTTACCCCTTCATGGTAGAATGCACCAAGAGATAATCGCTGGCAAGAACAATAGCCTAATGTCAGTTTACTATTTCATACATCACAGGAGCTAATAATGTCCGATACATTCAACGCATTTGTTATTCATCAGAACCCTGATACCGCAGCCAAGCAAAAAACCATCGGTTCAATCGAAACCTTACGTAGTACTGATTTGCCCGATGAAAGTGTCCTTATAAAGATCGATTACTCATCACTGAATTACAAAGATGGTCTGGTGGTAACGGGTAAGGGACGTGTCTGTCGTCAATTGCCGATGGTTGGGGGTATTGATTTAGCTGGCACAGTACTCGAGTCTGCGGATAACCGTTATCAGCTCGGTGATCGGGTGATTGTGAATGGCTATGGCCTGTCAGAAAGTCACTGGGGTGGTTATAGTCAACAGCAACGCGTCAATGCTGACTACTTGGTGAAACTTGACGCGGTGTTTACTACCGAGCAAGCCATGGCTATCGGAACGGCAGGCTATACCGCCATGTTATGCGTGATGGCGATTCAAGATCATGGCGTTACGCCCCAACATGGGCCAATTTTAGTCACCGGTGCTGCCGGTGGCGTAGGGTCAGTGGCCGTCATGCTGTTGGCTAAGTTAGGTTATCAGGTGACGGCCTCAACGGGTAGAGTCGATGCCACTCAGGCTTTGTTAACTGGACTAGGGGCAAGTGAAGTTATTGATCGCAAGGTCTTTAATGCTGAGTCTAAGCCTTTGGCTGGTGAAAAGTGGGCTGCGGTAGTGGATTCCGTTGGTGGTCAACCTTTAGCGACCATCTTGGCTCAAGTCAATTACGAAGGCATGGTTGCGGCTTGCGGTTTAGCCGCAGGAATGGGCTTACCCACAACCGTAGCGCCTTTCATTTTGCGAGGAGTGACGCTGCGTGGCATTGATTCAGTGATGGCAAACCAACAGCGCCGTCATCGAGCATGGCAAACAATGGCCGAGTTGGTCGATACGAACCTACTTTCTACCCTTTATCGTGTAGAACCTATGTCGTCATTACCTGCATTAGGAAAGGAGATTTTAGCCGGTCAGGTGATCGGTCGTATTGTGATTGACGTGAATGCCTAATGAACTGTAACTGACAGCAACAAACTAAAAAGCCGCTGCGGTTACGCAGCGGCTTTTTAGTCTGCCATAATATTTTAGATCATCGCTTTTCGAATGACATCCTCGGGTGCAAAACCCATGGAGAGTGCCGCAGATGCATGATATATGGGGCCCGATGTAAACACAGCATGATTCAAACCTGCATTTGCGTCTCGCCAGAAACGGTGCATCGGTAAATCGGTTCTCAACGCGTTGCCGCCGGTGCGAGTGAACAACTCATTGACGGCGCGCACAGCACGCCATGCACCTCTCACTTGATCGCGTCTTCCGTAAGCACGCATTTCATAGGGGACCTCTTTACCGGCTTCGACTAGGTCATACATTTCAGCCATGTTGTATAACAGCGTTGCTCGTGAAGAACGTATTTCTGCTGAAGCCTCGCCAATAGCGGCCATCATATAAGGGTCATCAGAGGATTTACCCAGCATGCCTGCACGATCTTTTTGGTATTCAATGGCCGTGCGCAGCGCTCCTTCGCAGATCCCGAGTACCGCGGCACTAATCGCGCTTGGAAAAACAGATGTCCAAGGCATTCGGTACAGTGCCTCATCGCGTCCAGATTCTTTATAAGCGGTTCCATCCATGACTTTAGCAGCATCGATAGTGCGGTAATCAGGTATAAACGCACCTTCGACAACCACATCTTTACTTCCGGTGCCTTGTAAACCAACCACATTCCAAGAATCTTCGATAATAGTGTAATCAGGTCTAGGCACCATGACGTGCAAAGATTGAAAGGGCATAGCTGGTTTACCGTCTGCATCGCCCACTAAAGCGCCGATCACAAGCCAGTTGCAATGGTCAGTGCCCGAAGAAAATGACCAGCGACCATTTAAGATGTACCCACCGTCGGTTGGTATTGCCATGCCCATAGGGGCATAAGGAGAGGCCATCCAAGCATCTTGATCCTCAGACCAGAGCTCATTCTGCAGCTTTTCATCGTTCATTGCGGTTTCCCATGGATGGACACCAACCACACCGGCAATCCAGCCAGTGGCAGGGTCATGCTTACCCGTGGCCATTACGGCTTCAAGAAACTCATTCGGATGCGCTTCATAGCCACCGAATTCTTTTGGCTGTAGCATCCTCATTAGGCCAGATTCACGGAGTTTTTTAGCCGTCGCATCAGGCAATCTTCCAAGCTGTTCTGCTTCGGCGGATTGTCCCTGCAAAAAGCCGGACATGTCATCAATTCTTGCGAGTACTTCGTGAGCCATAATTTTGTATCCTATTGACCATAGTGTTGAAAAGTTAACGCCTTAAGGCTAATCTGCAAAGTCATTTTCGTCTAGTCTTTTTGGTTGCGTGTTAGTCATAATTGGGCCGCTAGTCTAAATAACAAAAAGTAATAAACTCTGATGCATTTCACGCCATAATAGGGAATGATAATCCATAAGCTAAACCTAATGATACCTGCTATTAAGGTCAATGTCGCAATGATCACTGGTGGCGCCAGTGGGATGGGCCGAGTATACGCGCTTAGAATGGCTGCCGATGGGATAAAAGTTGGAGTTATTGACCACGATAAACAGGCATTAGAAGAGCTTGCATCGCAACCAGGTATCGACTGTTATCATGCTGACGTGACTGATCACGTGTCATTGCTGACTAGGGTCGATGCTCATGAACGCCTTCATGGGCCTATTCAGCGACTGGTCACTTGCGCGGCGATCATGCCCACAGCGCCTCTGGCTGAACAATCTGCTGCTGAAATTAATCGGATTATGGCGGTGAATTATCAAGGCACAGTGAACAGTGTGGCTTCCGTGCTACCAGGCATGTTAGATCGTAATGAGGGACAGGTGATTATTTTTGGTTCTTCCGGTGGTTACCTGCCTGTACCAGAATGCGGGGCCTATGTGGCAAGTAAATTTGCGACTAATGCCTATGCAGAAACCCTTATTGAAGAAAATAGAGGCAGTCACGTGCAATTCATGTTGGTTTGTCCTCCGCTGGTTGATACCCCTTTACTCAAGCAAGCGAGTGAAAGCTCAGACCCTAAAATGATTCGACAAGCGATTAAGCAGCATCGCTTTGTTTCGGCCGACTATATAATTGATCAGCTTGAGTTGGGACTGAAAAGACAGCGTAATATTTTAATTCCAGGGTTAGCAACTCAGTTTATGCTGTGGTTAAGACGCTTTTCTCCTCGCTTTGTTTGGTATGTGATACGCATGAACCAACGTTAATCCAACGGCCGCTCGTCAGGCTTAGAAAGAGCATAAATTGGTCAATCTAGGCTAAGTTAGTAGTGGCTAATCTATAAACGAAGTAAAGTCAGGTCACTATTTTTTTTTGCGTCACTGTAAATTCTTATTCACAGTTCTTTTTTGATGTTGATTTTTTTTTTACAATTTTAATTATGCAATATATTTTAAATAACCGCTGTAAGTCATTGATTTTAAAAATTTATAAAAAGGCTTTTTTTTGATCAATTCGTCTTTTGGCTTATATATATAGGCTTAGAGCCTCACGAATACGACTTATACACCAAGTTATCCACAGATTCTGTGGATAGACTTTGGCTAAAATAATTGATAGGTGGGGTTATAACCAGTAGTTTTTCGGAAAAAGAATGAAAGCTAGTCAAATTAACCATCATTCGATCGCCATCCGTTTATTGGGTTGCCATAATGTTCAATAATTTTTTTAACATCAGGTCCATCACGGGCTGATTATTTTTGATAATCATCAATACAACGAGAGTGAATGAATGAATATTTTTGCTGACAATATCATGAAAGACAAAGTTGTCTTAATCACAGGTGGAGCAACGGGTATCGGCAAAGGTATCGCTACGCTCATGGGCCAATACGGTGCAAGCGTTATGATTGCTAGTCGAAAACAACCGGTCTTAGAGCGCACTGTCGACGATCTAAAAGCGTTAGCAATTGACGCCGACTATTGCGTCTGTGATATTCGCGACCCTGCGGCCGTTGAAGAGTTGATGAAAACCGTTAGGGCACGATTTGGCAGCTTGGATGTTTTGGTTAATAATGCAGCCGGCAATTTTCCTGCAGCAATGGATCAATTATCTCCCAATGGCTTTAAGACGGTTGTTGATATCGATTTAAATGGCACCTTTAATATGACTAAGGGTGCATTTGATCACTTTTTTAAATCTGTCGGAGGCAATATCATCAATATTAGCGCTCCCTTTGCAGGCTGGGGCGTGGCTTATCAAGCCCATGCTGCGGCCGCAAAGGCCGGTATTGACTCACTCACTCGTAGTTGTGCCGTCGAATGGCAGTCTTTAGGTATTCGAGTCAATGCCGTAGCGCCAGGAGCGGTCAGTAATACAGAGGGTCTGGAGCGACTGAGTGAGGCGCTGGTAGGGAGCAATAACGGATCCACTGATGCTTGCCAGGCTGAGGATATCGCTAATAGTGTATTATTTTTAGCAAGTGATGCCGCGCGCTTCATTAGTGGAGAGATCATTCGAGTCGACTCCGCAACGGGAGTCGATTTATTGAAAATACCAATGCCGGCAGACGCTTAATATTCTTCTTGATAAAGCGGCATAACATCGGCTTTAGTTTTAAACCTAAAAGACAACGCTGGTCCAACATGGTTTAATAACCGCTTCATGTTTTCAATTACTTTATACAATGATCTTTTAAGTGACTATTTATGCGAAAAAAACTATTAACGATGCTCGCCATGCAAGACAGCATGAATACAAAAGTTCATCCGCAGTGGAGTGAGCAAAATTATGAATGGTACCGAGCCGTATGGATAGAATGCGCTGAATTAATGGACCACCAAGGCTATAAATGGTGGAAAAAACAAGATCCTGACCTTGAGCAAGTCCAGCTAGAAGTTATAGATATTTGGCATTTTGGTATGAGTGCCTTGTTTTCTAATTTTGACAGTGCCACGGCCATTGCTGATGCCATTTTGAGTGCATGGTCCACTGCTGACAATCAACAATTATCGGTTCATCAAGCGACTGAAGACTTAGCGACGTGGTGCCTGATGCATAAAAGTTTCTCTGCTGTTCACTTTTGGCAGCTGCTATTAGCTGTAGATCTCGATTTTGAGCAGCTGTATGTCGCTTATATGGGGAAAAACGTGTTAAATTTCTTTCGTCAAGATAACGGTTATAAAGAGGGCAGTTACATCAAAGAGTGGGCCGGTAAAGAGGACAATCAACACTTGGTTGACATCACCGCAGAACTTGACACCGAAGCCGACAGTTTTCGCGATGATCTGTACGAGGCGCTGAGCACTCGCTACCAGCAATTAACCGCACAATAAGGCGCATAAAGTGCTAATGGTTTGAATAGACATCTGTCTAAACTGAGATTTGATGACAATGAATAATTTACCATCGATGATTTTTGAGAGTTATCCCGTCGGGCCTTTGCAATGTAATTGTTGCATTATCGGGGACCCTATGAGTAAAAAAGCCATTGTTGTCGATCCCGGTGGTGATGCACAGAAAATCCTTCATAGTTTAGCGACGCATGAATTAGTATTAGTTGATATTATCCATACACATGCGCACTTGGATCACATCTTAGCAGCCGGCGAACTCAAGGCGGCAACGGGTGCCCAAATACATCTTCATAAAGGGGATCAACCCCTATGGGACATGGTTGAGCAGCAGTGCCAAGCCTTTAACGTTCCGTTAACCTCGCTGCCTGACCCCGATCACTGGATAGAAGATGATATGGCATTAAATTGCTGCAACGGCATTGCTATCCATACACCTGGACACACACCGGGCTCTGTTAGTTTTTGGTTTGAGCAGCAGAACCTACTCATTGCAGGGGACACCTTATTTAAGCGTTCCGTTGGTCGAACCGACTTTCCAGGTGGAGACTTTGCGACGATTGAAAAGTCTATTCGCGAGCGTCTTTACTCACTGAATGACACGGCACGAGTCATCACGGGTCATGGCCCCGACACCACGATTGGCGAAGAAAAGATGCAAAACCCCTTTGTCAGTGGCTAAATTCCATGCATGGTCCTTAATGGGTGCTTAAAACCCCACTTTTAGCTCCTCAATGCCTCCCAACGCCTCTCAACCTGACAATGCATGAGCGCGTTGATGCCTGCTATGTGGAAAGCCCTTATCGGTTAGCATGTCATTTTCATGTGCAAACGAACTGAGTTTTAGTTTAATATGTATCCAACGGTTCTTTTAGATCAATTGTTCATTATTTTTTCAGTGGCGATAAACCATGGTCTACGTCTTTTTGTTAATGCTGCTGTCCCAGACTCCTACTGCCATGGCGAGTCTTCAGGATCATGTCGGCTATAGCGCTTTGCAGGACCAATTAGGGGTTAGCGGTATGCCTGATGGGTCCTCGGTCTCGGTCCTTCAAGTTGAGGCGGGGGAAGCTTACTTTCCCAACACAGCAGATGCGCAATTTGTGTCGGGTGTGTTACCAAAAACCTTTGTTAATTTAAATAACAATAATTCAAACGGTGCTCAAAGCACCCACTCCACTTCAGTCGGTCGCTATTTTTATGGCAATAATTCATCATTGAGTCCTGAAATACACGATATTGGTATTTACAGCGCAAATGGTTTTTTAGACGAGGTACTCAATAACACTAACAGTAATTCGGATGTTCCGATGGCGAGTGCCAGACGCTTAGCCAATCACAGTTGGGTCGGTGGTTATTATGTCTCCAACAACGGCGCAATTAATTTGAATGCCACGGCAAGAGCACTCAAGAGGCTGGACTGGCTAATCGACAATGACGACATGATTCAAGTGGTTGGCACGAACAACGGCTCGGTAAGCAAGCCGTTATTAGCGACGGCGTTTAATGTGATCTGTGTGGGTAGAACCGACGGGATTCATGCCAACACCAGTGTCAGTATTGACAGCTTTTATTCAGCCACTCGGCCAATAATTCACCTGGTGGCGCCTCAATCCACCGTCAGTGCCTCAACGCCCACCATTTCATCAGCGGTGTCACTTTTACTCGACGGGGCCAATAATAATAGTCATTGGTCGGCGGGGTCGACTATTAATCGAGCAGGCTCTACGATCTACAGCGGTCAAAAGAGCGAGACAATTAAAGCCGTATTAATGGCGGGCGCCTCTCGTTTCACCATCAACAGTGGCGCCACCAGTGCTGATATCGTCGATTACCGTGAGGACGTCTCTCAACAAACCGATAATGGACTCGATTGGCGGTATGGCGCAGGTCAGCTCAATATACAACACAGTTATCAAATACTGTCATCCGGGGAGCAGGCTAGCAAGCAAGATGCAGGCAGCACATTGGTGCAAACATCGGGTTACGACTATGACCCTGCTTTTGGCGGAGACGCCGGCAGCAATGATGTTGGTGATTATGACCTTGGCCTGATTAATATGGATGGCTTTCTTGCTGCATCGCTCGTCTGGAATGCGGATATCACCGGTCCACCCAGTCCATCATCAACACAATTTTCTTACAATGCTTCGGTTGAAAAATTGAAGCTTTCTGTATTTTCGATTGCCACGAATGGCACGGAGTCGTTAATCGAAGAATCAATCAGCAGTGTCAGTAATACACAAAACATTTGGCTTGAAGTGAACGCTGGTGGCCATTATAAGTTGCGGATAGAGGCCATGACGGGCTCGTTTAAAAAGGATTATGCGCTTGCCTGGCAAATTAGAGCGTTCAATGACTTTGATCAAGACGGATCTTTCGATCATCTTGACTCAAATGTTACCGACCCTTGCGTCCCCACTCGCTTTACCAGCCCTTGTCTCGAAGATTCCGATGTCGATGGGCTCAGTGACTTTGTCGAAGGAGAATTTATCGACAGTGATCTCGATGGCTTGTTTGACTACCTGGAATCCAACATTCTTGACAGCGATGCTGATGGATTTATGGACAACGTAGACCTCGATAATCAAGACCCCTGTGTGCCTGATTTTACCGCTTGCTCCGTCAACATACCCGTATTACCCCCTAGTTTTTATTATATCTTGACTCTTTTACTCGCGTTTATCGCAGTGCCTTTGCGGTTCAAGCATCGTTAATAATATCCCAGTCCCAGGCATCATTTTGCGGGTGATGCACAGTGAGTTTTCATTAATGGCCTCACTCTTATCAACGATCCCTCTTCTGAGGGCACGATTATTGACTTTTTAGTTGGCTTGATCGTCGATTCCATATGTTCTGTGGGTTTGGTAATTGATAGCGATCACAAGGTCGTTTATAGTCGACCTATTTACAGTCAAGACGAGAGTGGAGATCCATTGTGGCAATTTATGAAAGTATCAGTAACACTGAGGATGGCAGAAGAGTTCTCAAACTCACTAGCCCGGTTACATTACAACCGTTGGGTGAGATCGTTTGTGCTAACGAAGAAGATGTGTCCAGCGCCTATGCCAAAGCTGAAGCGGCGCAAGTTGCTTGGGGTGAAAAAACGGTCAAGCAACGAGTAGCAGCTGTTCAAAAATTGCTACCAATATTATTGGATAATAGTGAGGCTATTGTCGATACGGTTGTCAGTGAAACAGGTAAAGCCAGAACCGATGCTTTGTTAATGGAGATTTACGCGGCTTGTGATTCCGTGTCTTATTACTGCCGGCGTGCTGAAAAATACCTTCGACCTGAAAAGCCACGTGCACACGGTTTTTTAGGGTTGAGTAAGACCATTGAATTACACTTTAAGCCTTTGGGTGTCGTCGGCATCATCACTCCCTGGAATGGTCCGTTTATTTTAGCCATTAATCCTACCGTTCAGGCCATTTTGGCCGGCAATGCGGTCTTGCTGAAGCCTTCTGAAGTTACGCCAGAGTCAGGCCGTTGGCTCGAAAAGGTCTGCCAACTGGCAGGTTTGCCAGATGGCTTGGTGCAAGTTATTACCGGTGATGGTCAAACAGGGGCCGCATTAGTCGAATCACCCGTTAAAAAGATTGCCTTTACTGGCAGCGTCGCCACCGGTCAACGCATCGCGGAATCCTGTGGTCGCCAGCTTAAGCCGTGCACCATGGAATTGGGTGGTAAAGATGCGATGATCGTCTGTGCCGATGCCGATATTGATGGTGCCGTTACGGGGGCGATTATTGGCTCATGCATGAACAGTGGCCATTACTGTTGTGGGACAGAACGAATTTATGTTGTTGAAGCGGTTTACGACAGCTTTTTAGAAAAAGCCATTAAAAGTATGCAAGCATTACGGCAAGGCAGTGAGCTGGGTTTTGATGAAGACGTAGGTGCTGTATTTTGGGATCGGCAAATGACGATAATTGAGACCCAGGTTGACGACGCGGTGGCGAATGGAGCGAAAATCCACGTAGGCGGAAAACGTAATCCTGATCTAGAAGGCCTCTATTATTTACCGACTCTTATGACTGACCTTAACCATGAAATGGCCATCATGCGTGATGAAAATTTTGGGCCCATTGTTTGCGTAGTTAAGGTCAAAGATGAAGCCGAAGCTATTTTAATGGCGAATGATTCACCTTATGGTTTACACGGCAACGTCTGGACCCAGAATAAGCAAAAAGGGATTGATATTGCGCGCCAAATTGATACCGGCGGTGTTAGCGTTAATGACATGGCCGTGGGTTATGGTGTTCATTCGGCGCCATTTGGCGGTAGAAAAGAAAGCGGTGTTGGGCAAGTCAATGGTAAAGTCGGCTTGCGCGGCTACAGTTTTTGTCAGCCAGTGATTAGCGACCGTGCAGCGGGTAAAAAGGCCTCGGGCTTTCCACGTTCTGTAGAACAGGCTGAAACGTTTAAGAAAGTAATGAAGTTTATTTGGACCACGAGAATAGGGCGCCTGTTCTGGTAGACCTGTGTCCTTTTTCTTGCCGCGTCTCGTGCTAAACGTATCTTTAACACAGCACTTGCGCGGTGATTTTTATTCTATTTTTACCCCTTATACATGCCAAATATCCCTATAATGGTCAGCTGGTTTTTAATCTGGCAACGATGAATATTACTTCATGGCTTTGTCAAAGGCAGTCACTTATTAGCCTAAGACTAAGCCGTTTACTCACTACAATGGCCGAGATAAAACGCACTATTAGCGTGCTAGGAGATAGATGCAGGAACAGCTTCAAGTATTACTCACTCGTATTTATGAGTTTATTGATCCGTCTCTAGAATGCTCACTTGCTGCGTCGGGTGCCAGTGTTACTCTAGATATAACGGAATCATTAGCAATCGTAGATGTTGTATTATCTTATCCCAGTTGCGGTGTGGCTGCGTCTATTGCTAAAGGGATTCATCAATTACTCGATTCTTCACCCTTAGGATTAATAATCGAGGTTAATGTTCGTCATGAAATACACTCGACTGTTAAAGCCAAGCAAGGTAATAGCTTAGATAATGTGAAGCATTTAGTGGCGATTACCTCCGGTAAAGGGGGGGTTGGTAAGTCGACAACGGCGGTAAATATTGCGCTTGCTTTGTTGCATGAAGGGGCAACAGTTGGTTTGCTTGACGCCGATATTTACGGTCCTTCTTTACCCATGATGTTAGGTGTTCCCGAGCAGCAGCGGCCTGAGGTGAAGGATCAAAAGTTTTTTGTACCGATTGAAGCGCATAGCTTACAGACTATGTCGATGGGTTATTTGGTGACAGAAAAAACGCCGATGGTGTGGCGAGGGCCCATGGTCAGTGGTGCATTAACACAGATTATCAACCAAACGTTATGGCCTGAGCTTGATTATTTAATCATTGATATGCCTCCAGGAACTGGGGACATTCATCTAACGTTATCTCAGCAGGTACCTGTGAGTGGGTCGGTTGTGGTAACAACGCCTCAAGATATTGCCTTATTGGATGCTAAAAAGGGCATTGAAATGTTTCGGAAGGTTAATGTGCCTTGTTTGGGTGTTGTCGAAAATATGTCCACTCATATTTGTAGTGCTTGCGGCCATGAAGACAGTATTTTTGGTCGCGGTGGGGGTGAGTCAATTGCATTCGAGTACAATGTCCCTCTGCTTGGGTCAATACCGCTGTCCTGTGATTTACGAGAAGGTTTAGATGAGGGGCGGCCAATAATGGCTGTTTCCGTTGATCTACCGATAAGTTTGCAATACCGCCAAATAGCCAGAAAATTGGCCTTTCGTCTGCATACTGAATCTCAGTTGGCCAATGCAGCTGCACCTGAGATTACGATGACCGACGATTAGCTTGCTAGCTAATTATTTTTATTTGATTGAGAGAAACATTATGAGTATTAAGTCTGACCATTGGATTCGACGTATGTCTGAAAATGAGGGCATGATTTCGCCATTTGAGCGAGATCAAGTCCGTGAACATGAGGGTAATCGGGTTATTTCTTATGGTACATCAAGTTATGGCTACGATGTCCGCTGTTCTAACCATTTTAAAATTTTCACTAATGTTCACTCCACGACCGTTGATCCTAAAAACTTTGATGAAAATAGTTTCATAGATGTTGAGGCAGATCACTGTATCATCCCCCCTAATTCATTTGCGCTGGCCAGTACAGTAGAGTATTTCAAGATACCCAGGAGTGTGTTGACGGTGTGCCTAGGTAAGTCGACCTACGCTCGATGCGGCATTATCGTTAATGTCACGCCGTTGGAACCCGAGTGGGAAGGTCATGTGACTTTGGAGTTTTCTAATACAACCACTTTACCGGCTAAGATTTATGCTAATGAAGGTGTTGCGCAAATGTTATTTTATGAAACAGATGAAGTGTGTGATGTCAGTTATAAAGATCGCAACGGGAAATACCAAGGTCAGCGAGGCGTTACATTACCGAAGGCTTGATCTTTATACGTTGATCTTTATAAGGTAAACAGCAAATTTTATTGCTGTTTATGAGAAAGTCCAAACCAGCATAGGTAAATTGTGTATGAGTTCTTCAGTAAACGACGTTATTATATCGGATTTAAAAAATCCTGTGTACCCGGATTTTATTCAGCAGGTTTTAGAGGATGCCGCTCAACAACCGCGGACACCTCTTACGCCAGAAAGCGCGATGCTTGCAGCTCGTGAGCAGACCGGTTTAAGCGACTTTGGCAATATGGAATTTGTCGGTCGTCTATCATTGATTATGCAACAGATGGATGCCGATTCTGGGCTGAGCCCAATGGGCCGCTCTTTAAGCTTTGGGTTTTTAGTTCGCAATCTAGTACAGAGACTCCGTTTTGTGGATTTAATGGAAAAAAATCCAGCAATCGATGATATTGCCTTCGAGCGTCCTATTGTTATTGCTGGTTTGCCGCGCAGTGGCACCACTCATATGCTAAATCTTATTTCGGTTGATAAGCGTCTACGCTCTTTGCCGTATTGGGAATCCTTAGAGCCGTTTGCTGATCCAGCAGAAGATTTACAGGCCGGTGTTGAAGACCCCCGAATTCAACGGTGTCGTGATCAACTGGCCATGCAAGATCAGATCATGCCTTACTTTAAAAACATGCACGATATGTATCCAGAGCATGTCCATGAAGAAATTGAATTACAGTTCCTTGATTTTTCAACAATGCTACTAGAGAATTATGCGCTTATGCCTAAGTGGCGTGATTACTACTTGGCCCACGATCAAACACCGCATTACGAATACATGAAGCGGGCATTAAAAGCGTTACAATGGCAGCGAGGGCCAGACCGCTGGATATTAAAGTCGCCTCAGCATATGGAGCAGTTGTTACCATTAAAGACTACCTTTCCTGACGCTACTTTTGTGATACCCCATCGAGACCCTGTCTCTGTTGTTACCTCGTTAATAACAATGGTTACGTATTCTGCAAGAATGAGTCGTTCGCCAGTCGATGCCCATGCGATTGGAGATTATTGGGTCGATAGAGTCGAACGCATGCTGCAATCATGCGTTCGTGATATTGACAGCTTGCCAGCAGAGCAGGTGATACATGTTAATTTCGATCAGTTTATGTCGGAAGATATTCAAACTATTGAGCGTATTTACTCCTTGGCTGGTCTGCCGATGACACCAGAGGTTAAGTCGTCTATGCAGGCATATATTAAAGCGAACCCCCGTGGCAAGTATGGTCGTGTTCGCTATGATTTGAAAAAAGATTTTGGCCTCAATAAAGGGGCGCTCTATGATCGCTTTAAATTCTATACTGATCGTTTTGCTGTGCCACTAGAAAATAAGTAACGACTTTTTTATTGTCACAGGGTTGGTTCTTTATGGGGTTTACCTAGCTGTTGCCAGCTAGTAAGAAGAATAAACTGCTCGCTGCCCCCCTTTTTGAACAGCAGTTGAATGGGGGCATAAAGGAAATCAGGCGCAAGCCATAGCTTTACTTCGCGATTTTTTTTGTTGTGTGAAAACACCACGCTTGTTTTTTTGCCAGCTTTGCTGTCAACAATTTTTTCTGATTCATACTGAAAAACATATTTTTCGAGGCCTTTTTCTGTCGCAACATTGTATTCTAAACGGTGTGGTCTCGGTTTATCGATGAGATCAAGTTGCATTTGTATTTGATAAGAGAGCTTGTCCTGCGTGTTGTTTTCTAAAATATAAACTTGCTCTATTTCTCCTTGACGGCTGATTAATATTTTTTCTTTCCAGTTAAATTTTATGTTGATCGGTTTATCATTACTGAATCCTTTTTTTCCATAATAATATTTAAGTGGCCTAATATTGTTTTTTGCATCTATTTCAAATTCTGACCATTCGTCAATGTTCATCCATAAAGCTTTTATTTTCCAATCTGCGCGGTAGCGATTTTCACCAATCGGTTTTATAGATCTAATGCCATTGACGCGAATACCTTTCATTTTCGCTGTATATTTAGCTTGATAATGAAGTGGTAATAAGAGCCTTTTATCGGCATTGTTGCTATGAGTGGTGGGTAGATAGGTGTTGTTATCGAGGTGGCTTTCTGCACTTGCGTTAGAGGCTGGCGAGAAAATTAAGGTGAGCAGTATCGCGGTTACAAGGGCTAATGGCCTAGCTGTTATGCTCTTTATTTGTTGGCCCCAAGTGTCGCCAAGCAACTGATTCACGTCAGAGTCGGCTGGTGTTTTGCGAGATGATTGATTCAGCTGATATTTTAGCGATAAACTGCGATGGCTTAATTGAAAATGTACGAATAAACGCAGCATAAAGGCTTTTATTTTAGTCGTCTCGATAACCTTCTGTCGGAAGTTTTCGTTGATCAAAATATGCATCTCCGTCAATGAGTGAGAGTCTACCATCGGCAAGCCAACTTAATACTTGAGGGTATATTTTATGCTCTTCCACCAGCACCTTGGCGGCTAATGATTTAGCGTCATCTGTCGATTCAATGGTTACTCTAGCCTGCAGTATCGAAGGACCACCGTCCAGTTCTGCCGTGACAAAGTGAACAGTGACACCGCCTTCTTTTTGCTGATCATCTATGGCGCGTTGATGTGTGTTGAGCCCAGGATAATTAGGCAGTAGCGATGGGTGAATGTTCAATAATTTCCCTTCGAAATTATTCACAAATTCAGCCGTAAGTATTCTCATGAACCCTGCGAGAACCACAATGTCTGGCCTCACTTCAAGAATTATTCTAAGCAGTTCAGCATCAAATGCTTGTCGAGAATCGAAGTGGGTGTGGTCAATGCACCGTGTTTCTATACCGGCTTGACGGGCTCTTTCTAGGCCAAACGCATGAGGGCGATTACTGATCACCCGTTGAATGTGACCCTTTATAAATTGACTCTGACAGGCATCGATAATGGACTGTAGATTGCTACCGCCGCCAGATATTAAGACTACGATTTTTGCAGATTGACTTATCTTATGCATCAATCAGGTTTACTTGGGCGGTGTTTTGATCGGATGCACTGATGTTACCCACATGCCACGCATTTTCACCCGCAGTGGTTAATATGCTTATTGCCGCTTGAAGTTTCGCCTTAGGCACCACAACTATCATGCCTATGCCGCAATTAAATGTTCGATACATTTCTTCTTGTTCGACATTCCCTTGCTGCTGTAACCAATCAAATATAGGTGGCATAGACCAGCTGCTGGTGTTGATATCAGCTTGGGTATGGTCAGGTAAAACACGCGGAATATTTTCTAGTAATCCACCCCCTGTAATATGAGCAATAGCGTTAATGGCCATGTTTTTTTGAAGCTCGAGCAACGATTTAACGTAAATTCGCGTGGGTGTTAATAGGGTCTTAACAAGTGTCGAGTCGTTAAATGGCTGATTAAGATCCGCGCCACAATGACTAATGATTTTTCGGATTAGAGAATAGCCATTTGAGTGCGGTCCCGATGAAGCCAGTGCAATAATTGCATCGCCAGCGGCTGTTTGTGACCCGTCAATAATGGCGTCTTCTTCAACAATGCCGACACAAAAGCCAGCTAAGTCATAATCTCCTTTGGCATACATGCCAGGCATTTCTGCTGTCTCACCACCTATTAGGGCAGCGCCAGCTTGTAGGCATCCTTCGCCAATACTTTCGACAACAGTGGCTGCAACGTCAACATCTAGAGCGGCAGATGCGTAATAATCTAAAAAGAATAACGGTTCGGCACCCGCGACAACCAAGTCATTTACGCACATGGCAACTAAGTCAATACCAACGCCGCTGTGGTTGCCGCTGTCTAGAGCCAGCTTTAGTTTTGTTCCTACGCCGTCAGTCCCTGCAACTAAAACCGGATTTTTGTAGCCAGTAGGAAGCTTACACAGCGCACCGAAGCCTCCCAGTCCGCCCATTACTTCAGGTCTGATGGTTTTCTTTGCCACGCTTTTGATTCGTTCGACAAGGGCATTGCCCGCGTCTATATCGACGCCGGCATCTTTATAGGAAAGACTGGTGGTTGAAGTTGTAGAATCATTGTTGTTCATTTTGCATACAGACCTGTGTGTTGAATTAACATAAATGGACAGCTAGCCGTTATTATTTTGACAGTTTTGACCGCGAAGAAACTGTGAGTAATTGTACTCGATAAGTGTCATTGATGCAGTCTTTAGCAGTGGCCATTTTCCCAGATTGCTAAGAAGTGCCGTGATTTGGGTGTTAAAGTAAGCTCACTTCTTGTTATAGTGGAAATGGTACGATCAGTACCGTGTGAGTTTTTTCTTTTTTTATGCAATCAATATTTAGCCTCTTAGCAGAGATGTTATCGTCATGTTAAAACCGTTGAGATACTTCTTGCACTGGCCACTTACGATGACTGCAGCGTTTCGTTTGCGTTGCGACCCTCGTCATTGCCGCGGTGCCATAATTTTCATGATTTTTCTTTGTAGCGGTAGCGTTTCAAGCTCAGTAGAGTTAATTGATCTTTACAGTGTAACGATACCTGTTGATTCTGAACTGCAGCAAGAACGGCTATTGGCCAGCCAAAAGGCATTGGAAACCGTTTTTATACGAGTCACTGGCGATAACGACGCGCTTGAGCGATTCCCCTTTTTAGCGGCAAAAATATCTTCTGCTAACCAATTACTGACAAGCTATTCTTATTTTCAGGACACAGTAGAATCACATTCCGATACTGCAACTCAAAGTAAAAATAATGACAAGTTAACCGATTTGGTTGATTTGACCGAAAAACCTTCACAATTAATGGCAGAGTTTGTGTTCAAGCCACAGGCGGTTAAACAGTTATTGTTTACTGCGTCAGCCCCTTTTTGGCAGGCCAGTCGCCCTGAAGTACTTGTTTGGTTAGTGACACAAGAAGGCGCTACGCGACAGATTATCAACGATCAAGTGTCACCGTATCACTTTGGTCTGTTGTCTCAGGCGGCTAGATTTCGCGGTATACCTATTGCACAACCGTTGTTAGATTTAGAAGAGCTTTCTGCAATTGATAAAAATGACATTTGGTCATTATCTATTGATAAAATAGAGGCCAGTTCAGAGCGTTATTCGCATGGAGCCGTATTGGCGGGTAAAATAAGTCGTGCTAACGCTGGCCAATGGCATGGTGAATGGACGCTCATTTATCAAGGTAGTTACTTTCGCAGATATTTTAGCGGCACTGATCTCGTTGAATTTAGTCAGCTAGGTATTGATTTAGTCGCTGATAAAATGGCCGAGGATTATGCCGTAGTTACGTCCAAAAACACAGTGGATCAGCAATGGCTTATTAAGGTTGATGGCATCAATTCATTGAACGATTTCACGCGTTTGACGCGTTCTTTGCGATCGGTGCCCGCTTTGGAGACTATTCGACTTCATTCGGTAAGTAAATCTCGTTGTTATTTTTATTTAGATGCCTTGGTTGATTTGCAAAAAATCGAAGCTTTGCTTGAGTTAAATGAATCGTTAATATTGCAATCACCCAAAGGCTTAATATCCAATACGAACAGAGCCGGCTTGCATTACGTGTGGCGAGAACAATAAGACGCTAACCTTAGCATCAACATTACTTTTAAGGATATTCAAGGATTACTATATGAGTCGCGATGCAATATTTAAGTTTTTATTTTGGTTGTCAATAGCGGCAGTTTCGTGTTTTTCGATCTACGTATTGAATGACATGATAGCGCCTTTTGTTGTGGCGGGTTTGATGGCTTATTTAGCGGATCCCTTAGCGGATAAGCTAGAGGGTAAAGGTCTGTCTCGAACCCTTTCAGTGCTCATTATTTTTAGCTTTTTAGCAACTCTAATTGTTTTAGTGCTGTTGTTTTTAATTCCTTTGCTCGCTGCTCAGATGGACGCATTACTGCAGTCTTTACCAACCATTATTGACTGGTTTTATCAGCAAACGCTTCCCTTTTTGCAAAGCCTTACTGGCTTAAATGAACCGTCTGATATACTCGCTGAAATGAAAAGTAAGCTTTCGAGTGACTGGCAGCGAACAGGAGGTTTCTTGGGTCTATTAGCCGGTAATCTTACTCGATCGGGTCTCTCAGTAATCGCATGGCTTGGCGCGTTTGCGTTGGTGCCCGTGCTGGCGTTTTATATGCTTCGTGACTGGGACGTCTTTGTTGAGCGGTTATTGCTGATGCTGCCTCGCTCTAGGGTTGACGATGTAAAGCGTTTAGCGAGCCAATGTGATGATGTTCTTGGAGAGTTTTTAAGGGGGCAACTGTTAATTATGTTACTTCTTGGTTTGATCTATGCTCTTGGGCTCAGCATCGTTGGCCTTGATTTAGCCTTATTGCTAGGAATTATTGCTGGCTTATCAAGCGTTGTGCCTTATCTTGGCGTCGTAGTTGGTATCTTGATGGCCGGTATCGCTGCACTTGCCCAGTTTCAAGAGTGGATATATCTTTTGGCTATTTTAATGGTGTTTGGTCTAGGCCAGTTATTGGAAAGTTTGTTTTTAACGCCCATTTTGGTGGGAGATAAAATTGGCCTTCATCCTGTGATCGTTATTTTCTCGATTTTAGCCGGTGGTCAGTTATTTGGTTTTGTTGGCGTGTTGCTGGCCCTGCCAGTTACGGCTATTCTCTCAGTATTAGTGGCAGAAGGTTTAAAAAATTACAAGGCCAGCCTTCTGTATAATGACAAGGATGAACAGTCTGACTCGCAAAGCAAGACATAGTTTCATTTGGCCTTCATTGAATACTAGGATTTATTTTGACTCAACTTATATCGAAACAAGTGCCCTTAGCATTGAAGCTTGATACAGAAGCGGTGTTTGACAGTTTTTGGTCTGAGGCCGATCAAGTCTCTGTTGAATCTGTACGGAACTTGTCGCAAGGATTGACGG
>MDSY01047033.1_pt1 | contig 59702 bp, 53 predicted proteins | sample 811131 | NCBI WGS metagenome assembly MDSY01 (sample SAMN05326643, study PRJNA326480) | marine metagenome | isolation source: seawater | place: Atlantic Ocean: South West | collected 2010 | reverse complement strand
GCCAGTGCAGCAGAGAGTAGACCGCCAACCCCGATTTATCGGGCGGTAAGGGTGAAAGGGTGCGGTAAGAGCGCACCGCGTACGTGGTAACACGTTACGGCATGGTAAACCCCACCTGGAGCAAGACCAAATAGGAACCCATTAGGTGCGGCCCGCACTGGGTTCGGGTAGGTCGCAAGAGGCCTGTGGCGACGCAGGTCCTAGATGAATGACTGTCCACGACAGAACCCGGCTTATACGGTGGGCTTTCTCACCTCATACCGCTTCCTAAGCCCTTTTTTATAAAGGGTCTTAGGGGATTTTACTAAGTCAATCAATGGCTTCCCTTGCTTGCATTCTCGCCCTGTTTCGTTCCCTCTTTTAACCCTTTTCATGGCCCAGTATAGGGTTTATTAAGTCGTTATGCCTAGCTTTTATCTTGGTTTCGTTGGCATCGAAATACCATTGTAACAGTACCAAATAAAACTAAAACCATACCCAAGGCAGCTAAGGCAAACTCAATTATAGGGTGGCTTTGCAATACAGAAATAAATACCTATGCTGTGTTGAGGGTGATGAAAGATGTTTTGCACCGAAATAATTAGCAGTGTAGCTCTCTAATAATTATTAGGCCATGTGGTCTCATTAACGGACTTTTAGGCGACTATAATATGGCGATTTCAGAATCCCACTATTTTGAGATGAACCGAGCTGGCCAGGACCAACGGTTGGAGGCTCACGTTTAATCTAACCTCTACGATGTGAAAGATTTCCTAGCGGGCCGAACGTCTCTTCAAGAAATCGAACTCGCGGAGCTTAAAAAGTAAATGGCAAGAGGATGCTGCATCTCCAGTGCCGCTTCGGAATGGATGCCTTGTCTTGGGTGCGCCAAAGAGCGCTCTGCATGGGAGCGGATATTTCGCCGGTGGCGATTCAGAAAGACCGTAAACTGGCGGTAAAGACGAAGTTTGATGCAGTGTTTGTATGTTCTGATGTGTATGCGTTCATCCGTGGGAGCTTGGAGCCGTATGATATTGTTGTATCAAATCTCGCAGTTAGTGGCACGTTCTTTGCGTACCCACCCAAAATCAGGCAGGCCATTTACACCACCAATGCGATTGAGTCTTTGAACAGTGTGATTCGTAAAGCGATCAAGAAGCGCAAGCTATTCCTCCATGATGATGCGGCTAAAAAGGTGGTCTATCTGGCCACGCGAGAAGCCTCAAAAAAATGGACCATGCCGATTCATAACTGGCGTGCAGCGCTAAACCCCTTTATAGTTGTTTTTGATCAACGGTTGTCAGACCATATTTAACTAAGGCAGATACACAGAGTTACTTACAGCCTCAACTCATCGTTTGTAGGTTCTTCAAAAACATCTGGCTGCGTTTCATTTATACGATTTATATTGGCTGACAAGTTTGCAACCATGGTGGCTTCATTAGTATTGGTCGTTATCTTCTTCCTCAGCAGCTAGCGTCGATGCAGCGCTGTGTCCAAAAAGTAGGTCATGAATGCTGGGGTCTTCTGTGTACTCCTATTTATACATTTCGACCTTTCCATCTATTACAAAAGCCTTTACAAACTGCTCGTCTGTTAGCGAATTAACGTTGTAGCAGTAATCGAGGCACTCTTGAATATGCCCTTTGTCCAGTCCATCTGGATCGAGCAGGTGTTCGCCTACTTCCATTAACTCCCAAGCAATCAAATCGAGCTTGTGTTGCTCTATAGACTGCTCGGACTGACCTTTTTTGTACATACGGTCTGCTGTTGTATCTGTCATGTTACTGTATTTATTCTCGATATTTATGAGCACTTGGTATTTTACACATAAACCAAACATTCTGTAACTATGGCGAACACTGGCCTAGTTATGTGCGTAAAGTCGGGGTAAAACCCCTCACTTACCCTGCAGGTGATAAACGCATGATTCAATGTGTACCATGCAGCAGCCCCAGCAGAGCTGCAACACCCATACATTTAATGTCTGCTTTTGACTAAACGAGCCTATACCCCCCCCCAGTTATGCCAACCAAGTTTTTATTAGTTTTGAACTAATCAGGTGATAACTGGTAACAGCTTACTTTAAGTGCTGTCTGATCCTAAATGTGGGGGGTTAGTTATGTAAAGTCATACTGTTCTGATCAATTCTGTCCTTTAGCTTGGAGTATTTTTGATCGTGGTTTTTAGGGTAAGTGACATCAGCCTATCGTTGAGTAATATGAGGTTGCTTAAACACCTAAATCTATCGGTCTGTGCTAACCTGTGCTCTTTTCCTGCAAAGAGAAATTCTATGCGACATCTTATTCGAGCAGCTGGGATCTTAGTTGATCAAGACCGTATTTTAATGGTCAATGAAAATGAGCGTGACCGTTCTTATTGGGTACCTCCTGGCGGAGGTTTTGAGGGTAAAGACGGCAATACACGTCATACGGTCAAGCGTGAAGTGTGGGAAGAAACTGGTTTATCTGTGGTTGTTGGAGACGTTTTGTTCGTGCGTGAGTTTTATGAAGCCTCTCGAGATATTTATCATGTTGAGCCGTTTTATTTAGTGGATCAGTGGCAAGGTGAGATTACATTAAATAACCTAGAGCCTGCGGGTGCGGGTGCGGGTGCGGAGGCAAGATACATTTCTCAAGCGCGTTGGTTTACTAAGCAGGAGCTTGCGCAAGTGGACGTTTTTCCACCACAGTTGAAAGACTTGCTATGGGATAAGTTAGATCAACAAGATCTCTCTATTCTTCATTTGGGCTACTGGTAAGCTTTTATGGTTTCACAGTCGGCAGAAATATTAGCTATAAACGGTTTTGTGGCTGTTATAAAACGCACTCGCCGTAAGGGCAGTGTAGGTTTTAAGTTGTCATTGGGGCAGGTGGTAGTATTGGCACCAAAAACCATCCCGAAGGATGAAATTCGCCTTTTGTTAGCGTCTAAAAGTACTTGGATATTGGCTAAGCTCAATGCGCAAGATCAGTTACAACCTCAGACAGAGCGCCATTATGTTGATGGTGAAACGTTGACCTTTATGGATCAAGAATTAGTTTTGCGGGTGTGTCTGGGCCCATTTAATACTGGGCTTAGAGGTGTCTCTGAGCTTGTGGTTAGAGTTCCTGAGGCTAAGCCTGATTGGGTGCGTAATGCTCTTGTACGCTGGTATAAGCTGCAAGCGCAGGCGCATATCGAACAGCGAGTGAGCTATTTTGCACCCTTGGTGGGTGCTTGGCCTGAGTCTATTGAGATTAAAACCTATCGAGCCCGTTGGGGTAGTTGTAATAATCGTGGCCAAGTGCAGTTTAACTGGAAGCTGATGATGGCTCCTAGTGAGGTGATCGATAGCGTTGTGGTACACGAACTGTGCCATTTATTACATATGCATCATGGGCCTCAGTTTTGGACACAAGTGAGGCGAGTATTGCCAAATTATCAAGATGCAAAACAGTGGTTAAAAGATGAGGGTCACCGCTTAGGGTTGGATTGATATTGGTGGCCTTTAAGGTTTAAAATATCGACATTAATGTCAAGTATATTGATTTAGCCCATGCCTCAAGAAAATTCTGCTGCCAAAGTGCTGCTCCATTTGAAGCAAGATATTTTGACGGGCTTTTTTAGCGCCGGCCATAAGCTCAAAATGAGCGCTTTAAAAGAGCGTTATCAAGTGGGTGTGAATCCGTTGCGTGAGGCGTTGTCGCAGCTGGTGGTAATGCAGTTAGTACAAGTTCAAGATCAGCGTGGTTATCGTGTCTGTCCTGTAACACAGGCAGAATTGATCGATATTTATGACACGCGGGCACAAATTGAGTCTTTGTGTGTAGAGTTAGCCATTGAGCGCGGTGATGAGGCTTGGGAAGCTGGCATTGTGGCCACAGCCTATCGGCTTCATTCGAATGCGGGCCTGTTGCATGCGGATGCAGACCTGCAAGCCTGGGAGCAGTTACATCAGCAGTTTCATTATGCCATTGTAATGGGGTGTGGTTCCAAGGAGTTGCTTAGAGTCAGGTTAGATCTTTATGAAAAGGCATCTCGCTATCGTAATCTGTGGTTACGGTACAATGCTGGTCACGACGCTTTCGATGTTAATCAAAGAGAGCATGAACAACTGGTCATGGCCGTTCTGGCTAGGGATACTGAAACTGCAAAGCAGCTTATATCTCGGCATATACTTGTCCCTAGTCAGGTCCTGCGAGGCCTATTGTAACAGGCTGCAACCCTGTAACCTTGGTAGCACTAAATCACTTTCTTTTCTGCTTTCTTTTTCCCTGTCTTTTTCACTTGCAATATAACTATGATCTACCTACACTTGTAAGTGGGTTATAGTGGGGAAAAGTGGTGTTTTTTCCCTAGATGAGGCAATTTTTAGGAAATAAGTGATGTTTCGTGGTGCTGCAACAATCAATATAGATATCAAGGGACGTATGGCCATGCCGGTGCGCTTTCGTGATCTATTGATTGGTAAAGCGCACGCCAGCCTTAATCCTCAGCTAGTGGTCACTATTGATACTGAAGAACCTTGCCTACTAATATACCCATTAATTGAATGGGATCTCATTCAGAAAAAGTTAGAGCAACTACCAAGCTTTAACCCTGCAGCCAGGCGTATTCAGCGGTTGTTGATTGGTCATGCCACAGACCTTGAGCTGGATAGTAATGGGCGCATTTTGTTACCAGCGCTGCTGCGAGAATATGCCCAATTGGATAAAAAAGTGATTCTTTTGGGTCAAGGTAAAAAAATTGAATTGTGGAGTGAATTCTTATGGAGTTCACGCCGAGAAGCCTATTTGCAGGCCAACAGTAACACCGAAGAGCTACCCGAACTCTTGCATCAGTTGTCCTTATAGCCAGTTAATGGTTGCCGTTATGAATGGAACAAAAATGACACAAGAATTTAACCACAAAGCAGTTTTACTCGATGAAGCTGTAGCGTCATTAGTACACGATGCCGACGGCATTTATATGGATGGAACCTTCGGTCGTGGTGGACACAGTAGTCTAATCCTTGAGCATTTAAGCCCAAAGGGTAGGCTTCATGCATTTGATAAGGACCCTTTGGCGATTGCGCAGGCACAATTAATGATGGCTGTAGATTCGCGCTTATCTATTGAACAAACATCATTTGCCAACATGGACCAGACTGCCGAACAGAATAGCTGTTTTGGTCAGGTACATGGGGTTTTGTTGGATTTGGGCATCTCATCACCCCAGGTAGATGATGCCAGTAGAGGCTTCAGTTTTCAGCACGATGGCCCATTAGACATGCGCATGAATCCTGATGCTGGTGAATCTGCCGCTCAATGGTTGGCTCGTGCAGATGCGCAAGAAATAGCTGATGTAATTTACCATTATGGAGAAGAACGTTTTTCTAGAAGAATGGCTCGAGCTGTTGTGGAGCATCGACTACAACAGCCGATTACCACCACTAAGCAATTAGCCAACATTATTGCGGCGGCTAACCCTAAGTGGGAAAAAGGTAAAAATCCTGCAACACGTGCCTTTCAAGGTATACGTATACACATCAATCAAGAACTAAAAGACTTAGAAATAGGTTTACAGGCCGCGCTTGAAACGTTAATGCCTGGGGGGCGTTTGGTGGTGATAAGCTTTCATTCATTGGAAGACCGCATTGTAAAGCGCTTTATGCGCGAGCACGCAAAAGGTGACTCCCATATCCCTCGGGGCCTGCCTGTGACTGAAGATCAGATGAGGCGGCGCTTAAAGCTTCTAGGTAAGGCTCAGAAGCCTTCGCCCAACGAAATTTCCATCAACCCGCGCTGCCGCAGTGCTGTGATGCGAGTAGCAGAAAAAATCGCATGAAAGATATAAGCCAAAACCTCAATATGTGGTTAAAACGTGCAAGCCTACATGCTGAGCGTTATGCCATGTTATTGGGGTTTTTGCTACTAGTGTTACTAGTAATGAGTGCACAATCTGTTGTTTTTAGCACCTTTCAAGCTAGGGGGCATATCAATTATTTGCATCAGCTGGAAAAAGAGCGCAATGCTATGCAAGTGGAGTGGGGGCAGCTGCTGCTAGAGCAAAGTGCTTGGGCTTCTCACAGCCGTGTGGAAACCTTGGTAACTGAACAATTATCAATGAGCATTCCTGATGCGCAACACGTTATTGTGGTGCGCCAACCGTGAAAGCCATGGAGTACCGATGGCGGATGCGTTTGGTTTGGTTGATTTTATTGCTTGCAGCCTCTGGAGTAGCTTGGCGTTTAGTCCATCTTAATGTCACTGAGCGTTCTTTTTTAATGCGCCAAGGTGACGCTCGAATGGTGCGTGAAGTACCTATCCCGGCACATCGAGGTATGATTTTGGATCGCCAAGGAAAACCCTTAGCAGTTAGTGCGCCGGTGATTAGTCTGTGGGCTAATCCACAGGTGTTGGGTAAAGACATAGCGCAGGCTAAACAGGTTGCTCAAAGCTTGGGTTTGCCTGAAGTTGATTTTTTAGAGCGTTTAGCCCGCTTTAAAAACAAAGAATTTATGTACCTTAAGCGCAGTGTTAATCCAGCTGAGGCCGAAACAGTATTAGGTAACAAATGGGATGGTGTGCATGGTGAGCGCGATTTTCAGCGCTACTATCCTGCGGCAGAAGTAACGACTCATTTGGTGGGGTTTAATAACATTGACGACCAGGGCCAAGAAGGCATGGAACTGGCGTATGAGCCATGGTTGCAAGGAACGTTGGGCACTAAACTGGTACAAAAAGACCGCACTGGGCGAACTGTTAAAGACCTACGATTATTGTCTAGCGCACAACCTGGACAAGATCTGGTTTTAAGTATTGATCTGCGCATACAGTATGTGGCGTATCGTGAGCTCAAGGCTGTAGTGCAGCAGCATAACGCATCTTCAGGTTCTGTTGTGGTTTTAGATGTAAGCACAGGTGAAGTTTTAGCTATGGTTAATCAGCCAGCTTACAATCCTAATAACCGCTCAATTATGAGTATAGACAGCTTGCGTAATCGTGCTTTAACAGATGTGTTAGAGCCTGGCTCCACCATGAAACCTCTTACTGTTGTGGCGGCTTTGATGAGTGGTCAGTACGACCCTGAAACTAAGGTTGATACCAATCCAGGTTTTATAAAGGTTAAGCGCAAGACGATACGAGATCACCGTAATTATGGTGTGTTAGATATTACTGGCATCATCACTAAATCAAGCAATGTGGGTGTTACTAAGCTGGCCTTGTCGTTACCAGAAAATAGTGTAAGAGAAACCTTTCATAACTTCGGCTTAGGTCAGGCAACAGCCAGTGGTTTTCCTGGAGAAAGTGCAGGCATTTTACCTAGCTACGCTAAGTGGAATCCGATCAACTTAGCCACCATGGCGTATGGTTATGGTATCGCCATAACACCAGTTCAATTAGCTCAAGCTTACGCAGTATTTGCCAGTTATGGCCTTAAACGCCCTATTTCTCTTCTAAAACAAGATCAGGTGCCAGAGGCTCAAAGAGTGATGCCGGAGCGTGTGGCTAAGCAAGTGATTGCTATGCTAGAAACAGTGGTTCAAAAAGGGGGTACGGGAACTCGTGCTGGCGTAGCTTCTTATCGAGTAGCAGGTAAAACTGGCACAGTACATAAACCTTCAAAGGATGGTGGTTATGCCGACGATGTCTATGCTGCAGTTTTTGCTGGCATGGCTCCAGCGTCTAACCCAAGGTTGGTGGCCGTAGTGATTATCGATAACCCCAAGGGTGAGCAATATTATGGTGGCGAAGTTGCTGCTCCAGTGTTTTCTCGCATTATGGCTGAGAGTTTACGGCTTTTGAACGTGGCACCAGATAATCTGCTGCCATTGGGTGGTTAACAATGAGGTTGGATGTGGATACCAAACATTTACACGAACTGATACCTTTGCAAGGTCAAGCGCGACAGTGGGCAGATGTTTGTGTGTATGGAGTGTCATCAGATAGCCGGCAAGTAAAACAAGGTGATTTATTTATCACCTGTTCAGGAGAGTCAGAGCAGCAGCTCAGTTATATAAAGCAAGCACAGGAAAACGGAGCTGCCGCAATCGCTATTGATGCGAAACAGGTCTTGAAAATGGATGTGTCTAACATCACTATTCCCATTATCAGTATAGCCAATTTGGCAGCCATGCAAGGCTCAATCGCTGCTCGCATTAACAATGAACCTAGTCAATACATGTCACTGATCGGTATTACTGGCACCAATGGTAAAACTAGCTGCAGTCAGTTTATTGCTCAGTGCCTATCAGAACTTGGTCAAACCTGCGGAGTAATAGGGACTTTAGGCTACGGCTTACTTAAAACTCTAGAGCAAGGGCCAAATACTACACCAGATGCAGTCACTGTTCAGGGCCAGTTAGGAGGAATGGGGCAGTCTGGAGCAACAGCCTGTGCAATCGAAGTGTCTTCCCACGGGCTAGATCAAGGGCGTTTGAACGGTTGCCGTTTTAACACTGCAGTGTTTACTAATTTAACCCAAGACCATCTTGATTATCATGGCACGATGCAAGCCTATGGTGCAGTAAAGGCTCAACTATTTAAATGGCCTAGTTTGCAACACGCAGTCATTAATTTTGATGATATTTTTGGTCGTGGTTTACTTAATGAAATAGCCCCATCAGTAAAAACTTATACTTACAGTGCACAAATTTCTGAAGTTGATTATGTAGATTTAGGTGTGTCTTCCATGATCCAGCATGAACATGGCATTGAGGCAGTTGTGAATACGCCACTAGGCCAAGTTTTTTTGCAAGTGGGACTAATTGGCCGTTTTAACCTGAGTAATCTTTTAGCTACATTGGGTGTGCTTTTGTTACACAAAATAGACTTGTCGGCAGCGATTTTAGCCATTAACAAGCTCACCACAGTGTGTGGCAGGATGCAGTTAGTGGGCAGTCAGTCGAAATTTAATACTGGGCCACGGGCTATTGTCGATTATGCTCATACCCCAGATGCCTTAGAACAGGCATTAATGGCTGCTAAAGAACACGTATCTAGTGGTCAGTTATGGGTAGTATTTGGCTGTGGTGGGGACCGAGATATGGACAAGCGGGCAAAGATGGCAAGTATTGCAGAAACCTGGGCAAACCATGTCGTAGTTACCAATGACAACCCCAGAACTGAATCTAGTAAAAAAATTTTAGCAGATATTGTGAAGGGGTTTAAGCGTGCAGAGAAAGTGGTGGTAGAAGGTGACCGAAGTCTCGCTATTGCCTTAACTATGGGGCGTGCTAAAACTGGTGATATCGTGCTCATTGCAGGTAAGGGCCATGAAATGTATCAAGATATTCACGGCCATAAACATCACTTTAGTGATCAAGAACAAGTATTGGTTGCTCAAGCGGGAGGGTCGAATTAATGACTGCTTTTAGTTTAGTTGAATTGTCCAATAAGGTGCCCGGTAGTTATGCCATTGGTGAAGCTGTGTTTAGTCAGTTGTCCAATGATACCCGTAGTTTAGTTGCTGGCGATTTATTCGTAGCTTTGGTAGGGCCTAATTTTGATGGTCACGAGTTTATTGCTCAAGCTCAAAGCAAAGGAGCATGTGCCGCTTTGGTGAGTACAGTAATAGACACGGACTTACCCTTGTTGGTAGTGCCAGATACGCGTATAGCGTTAGGGCAACTAGCGGCACTAAAGCGCCAAAGCCTTAATGGCCAATTTGTCGCAGTCACTGGCAGCAGTGGAAAAACAACGGTTAAGGAGATGCTGCAAAAAGTGTTGTTTCAAGCTGGCCAAGTTGAAGCAACCCACGGTAATTTTAATAATGACATTGGTGTACCGTTAACGCTTTGGGGTATGCAAGACGACGTTGATTACCGAGTGCTAGAGCTTGGTGCCAACCATATTGGAGAGATTGCCTATACCAGTCGCATGGTAATGGCAGATGTAGCCATTTTGAACAATGCACAAGAAGCTCACTTGTCTGGCTTTGGTGGTTTGGCTGGTGTGGTTAAAGCCAAGGGGGAAATTATTTCTGGGTTATCACACAAGGGCCAGGTGGTCCTTAACCTAGATGATCCTAACGTACATGAATGGCAACTGTTGGCCAAACCTAGACGTGTTTGGGGTTTTAGCCTAAGCAATGATAATGCCAGCGTGTATGCCAGTAGTATTCAAAGTACATCAGGTGGAAGCCGTTTTATGATGCATCTTGGACAGCAGAAACGGCAAGTCGATTTACAATTATTGGGGCACCATAACGTTGCTAATGCTCTGGCGTCTGCAGCTGCTGCCCTGGCGCTGGGATTATCCCTAGACCAAATTCTAGCAGGTTTAAGCCACGTAAGGCCCTATAAAGGACGCCTTGTAAGTCATCAGCTCAGTCACAATCGTTGTGTTATCGACGATACGTATAATGCCAACCCAGGGTCTGTAAAAGCGGCTATCGATGTGCTGCAACAATGCCATGGACAGCGCTGTTTTATGCTGGGTGACTTAGGCGAATTAGGCCAACAGGAATTGCAGCTACATGAGCGTATTGGTGCCCAAGTTGCAGCAGCAGGTATAGAACAGTTTTATGGTTTTGGTCCATTAGCGGCTATTGCTGTTCAAAGTTATCTGAAATCTGGAGGTCACTACGGTAAGGTTTGTATCAACAAAACTGATTTATACAGCTGCTTTGATAAGCTGCCCAAAGTTAACATGAATTGTTTGGTAAAGGGGTCTCGATCTAGCCAAATGGAGCACGTTGTAGAGCAATTAATTAACGGTGGAAACTAGCTCATGTTGTTATGGTTAGCTGATTATTTAGCACAGTATTACAGTATTTTTGGTGTTTTTCATTACCTTACTATGCGCGGCATCATGGGAGTGTTAACGGCCTTATTCATCGCCTTGGCTATCGGTCCATATATGATCGAACATTTAAAAGTCAAACAAATTGGCCAATCAATTCGTGAAGATGGCCCTCCGACCCATTTAGTGAAGGCGGGCACACCTACCATGGGAGGTGCTCTCATATTAGTGGCTATTCTTATTAGCGCCCTATTGTGGGGCGACTTAACTAATCGCTATATATGGGTAACTATCGCTGTAACTGCTGTATTTGGCGCCGTAGGCTGGGTTGACGATTATCGCAAAGTGATTGAGAAAAACTCCCGTGGACTTCCAGCTCGGTGGAAGTATTTTTGGCAGTCATTGGGAGGTCTAGGTGCGGCTTTGTTCTTGTACTACAGTGCCCAAACTCCCCAAGAATTAGAACTTATTGTGCCATTTTTCAAAACTGTTGGTATTAATATTGGGGTGCTCTATATATTGCTCACCTACCTTGTCATTGTGGGAACTTCAAACGCTGTTAATTTGACAGATGGTCTGGATGGACTGGCTATATTGCCTACAGTTTTAATAGCAGGAGCTTTGGCTGTGTTTGCGTATTTAACAGGAAACTCGGTTTTTTCTGAATACCTTAATATTCCATATATCAGAGGTGCAGGAGAATTGGTGGTTTTTTGTGCTGCTATTGTAGGTGCTGGCATGGGGTTCTTATGGTTTAACACCTACCCTGCCCAAGTGTTTATGGGTGATGTTGGCGCATTAGCTTTAGGGGCAGCCTTAGGCGTTGTGGCGGTTATTGTGCGACAAGAACTAGTGCTGTTTATTATGGGGGGCGTCTTTGTGATGGAAACTGTATCCGTTATTTTACAGGTAGCTTCGTTTAAAATGACCGGCAAAAGGATGTTTCGGATGGCGCCCATACATCATCATTTTGAACTTAAAGGCTGGCCGGAACCGCGAATCATTGTCCGTTTTTGGATTATTACTGTGGTCTTAGTGTTAATTGGTTTGGCCACCCTTAAGCTACGTTAAGCTGCGATTAAAAGTACGATAAATATTAAACCTTTGAGAGGCATAGTTGCCCATGTCGTTGATTGTTAGTGATCGTTTTAGCCTTATTATTGGTTTGGGAAAAACTGGCTTAGCCTGTGCTCAGTATTTAGCGCTTCAAGGTGAACGAGTTCAGGTGGCAGATTCTCGGTCACAGCCGCCATCTCTTTATCAGCTAACCTTAGAACAGCCGGATACGCCCATACACTTAGGTGGATTCCCTCATGATTTATGCCTTAGTGCCAGTCAAATTATTTTAAGCCCTGGTGTCTCTATGCAAGAGCCTGCTTTAGTTGCAGCGGCTAGTGCTGGAGTTCCTATACGAAGTGATATCGATGTCTTTGCCAAAGCAGCTCGTGCAGCAGGTGTGCCAATTGTTGCCATTACGGGTTCTAACGCAAAGAGCACGGTAACTAGTTTAGTAGGGCAAATGGCCAAAGAGGCTGGTCTAAATGTTGCTGTAGGCGGCAATCTTGGTGATCCATCGGTTTCTTTGTTAAATGATCAGGTAGATTTATACGTCATTGAGCTGTCTAGCTTCCAGTTAGAATCAACCACAGGCTTAGGGGCTAGCGTGGCTTGTGTGCTCAATTTGAGCCCGGACCATATGGACCGGTATGACAATCTCATGGCATATCACCAGGCAAAACATCGTGTTTTCCAAGCGTGTAAAGCTGCTGTTGTTAATGGTGATGACGCACTTACTAATCCACTGGTACCAAGCACGGTAACGCAAACACGATTTAGTTTAGGTGATCCCGATGTAGGACAGTTTGGTTTACGCAAAAATGGAGTTGATGAATGGTTAGTACAGGGTTTGCGGCCCCTGATGATGGTAAAGAAAATGGCAATGTCTGGCCGCCACAATGTTGCCAATGCGCTTGCTGCGTTGGCGCTGGGGCAGGCAGTTGGACTGCCCATGGAAGCTATGATTAATGCACTAACTACCTTTAAAGGTTTACCTCATCGATGTGAGCATGTAGCTACTATTGCTGGAGTCACTTACATCAACGATTCTAAAGGCACCAACGTAGGGGCAACTGTAGCGGCGTTGGAAGGATTAGGGCCTGACCTAACTGGTAGTATTATTCTTATCGCAGGTGGTGTGGGCAAAGGAGCAGATTTTTCTGACCTGGTTAAGCCATTGTTACGTTACGCAAAATACATCCTATTGATTGGTGAAGACGCGCTGCTCATTGAGCAGGCTTTGGTCGGCAAGGTTGTTTGTAGCCATGCAATAGATATGCAAGAAGCTGTAAATATGGCGCATGAATTGGCTGTTAGTGGTGATTTGGTGATGTTATCGCCTGCATGTGCCAGCTTTGATGCCTACTCAGGTTTTGAGGAAAGAGGCGACCATTTTGCAGCATTAGTAAGGGCCTTAGTATGAGTTTACTATCCCAGCAGTGGCACTTGGTGACTAGTCAAAGATTAGATTTAACTTTATTTTTGCCAGCTCTAGCACTGGCGCTTATTGGCTACGTAATGATTACGTCGGCTTCTATGGATGTAGTAGCCGTTAAGTTTAATGATCCTTTTTATCAAAGTAAGCGCCAGCTGTTATTTATGGTGTTGGGTGGTGTAAGCCTGTTTTTTTGCCTATTAACGCCAGTGCATGTTTGGCAAAAACAGAGCCCATATTTGTTACTGTTAGCGTTACTGCTTTTAGTCGCTGTATTGATTCCTGGATTAGGCCGAACTGTAAACGGCAGTACCCGATGGATTCCAATTGGATCACTGAGTTTACAGCCTTCAGAATTTGCCAAAATAGCCGTTGTGGCTTTCATGGCCGGTTACCTAGTGCGCCAGCAAAAAGAAGTGCGAAATAATTTTTCAGGGTTTTCAAAAGCCTTGGTTATTTTAGGTGCTTTTATTGTGCTATTTTTATTAGAACCAGACTTTGGTGCGGTAGTGGTAATGTTGGGAGCTGTGTTGGGCATGTTTTTTTTAGGTGGTATGCGTAAACGTCATGTTTCTATCGTACTTGTGGCTGCAGCAGCCTTAGGGGTAATAACCATTTTTGCTGCTGAGTATCGGGTCCAGCGATTAATGAATTTTTTAAACCCGTGGCAAGATCCTTTTGGAAGTGGATATCAATTGACTCAGGCACAAATTGCGTTTGGTCGGGGTGGTTGGTTTGGAGAAGGCTTGGGTCAGAGTATGCAAAAGCTATTTTACTTACCAGAAGCCCATACCGACTTTGTTTATTCGGTACTAGCTGAAGAATGGGGTGCTTTTGGTGCTTTGGTTGTTATTGCTTTGTATGGACTGTTAATTGTGCGCGGGCTAAAAGTTGGCCAAAAAGCCGAACAGTTAGGATGCCATTTCTCTGCTTATTTAGCTTATGGTCTGGTATTACTTATTGCCGCCCAAGCTATGATTAACATTGGGGTAAATCTAGGGTTGTTGCCAACTAAAGGGTTAACCTTGCCGTTTGTGAGTTATGGTGGCAGTAGTATGTTGGCTTGTGCTGGTAGTTTAGGTATTTTGTTGCGCATTTCTCTTGAAAATAATGGTGTCTATACTGCCGCTAGTGCGAGCGCCAAAGGCCCAGGTTACACCGATTTAACTAGCGAGGATGGGCGCTATTCTCAACAGCCTTATCGATCATTTAATTCTCAGGCTGAAGAAGCTGTATCTGGCCTTGGTGATGTTGATCAATGGTTTGGTGATAAAACTGACACACAGAGCCGGCGTTATGACTGAGTTGAATAATCCAATCTATGGCAAACGTATGCTCATTATGGCGGCAGGTACAGGCGGTCATGTTTATCCAGCTTTAGCTACGGCAGAAATATTAAAGCAGCATGATTGGACCGTGGAATGGTTGGGAACTGGCAAAGGTATTGAATCACGCTTGGTGCCAGAAGCTGGGCTCAAATTACACTGTATTGATGTGGTGGGTTTGAGGGGTAAGGGCAAAGTGGCGCTGTTACTCGCTCCGTGGCGGTTAATGAAATCTTTTTACCAAGCCATTACGGTGATCCGTCACTTTAAACCCCATTGTGTTTTGGGTATGGGTGGTTTTGTTGCAGGGCCTGGAGGCCTGGCAGCAAAGTTGTTGGGGGTGCCACTCATTTTACATGAGCAAAATGCATTTCCTGGGCTCACAAACCGTCTGCTACGACCTTTTGCAAACAGGAACTTACAAGGGTTTTCTGGGAGCTTTACTGATGGGCAGGCCTTCACTGTGGGCAATCCATTACGACCCAATATATTGGCTCATAAGTTAGATTACAAGCCAAAACTGAATGGGCTGAAAATACTAATTGTGGGTGGTAGCTTAGGTGCACTTTTTCTTAATGATTTAGTGCCTGAGGCAGTGGCGTTATTATTGCTTAGTGAGCGGCCAAAAATATGGCATCAAACGGGGCCAAAACATCACCAAATTACTCAAGATACGTATGCCAAAGTTAAGGTTATAGCTAGAGTAGATGCATATATTGATGACATGGGGTTGGCTTACGCATGGGCTGACCTAGTCATTTGCCGTGCAGGAGCCTTAACCGTAAGTGAGTTGGCAGTTGCTGGTATGGCGTCTATATTGGTACCGTATCCTCACGCCGTAGATGATCACCAAACCAAAAATGCGAATGTGTTAGTCAAAGCTGGCGCTGCGATCTTATTGCCACAAATACAACTAGCCCCAGCCACTCTTAGTGAACACATTAAGGCTTTACAAAGCCATCCATCAACGTTAAATAACATGGCCATGGCAGCGTTAACCTGCGCCTCACCTAGGGCCGCTTACAATGTAGCACAACACTGCATGGAGATTGCCCGTGGTTAAATTTATCCCACCAAATCAATACACAATTCCAGAAATGCGCCGTATTAAGAGTATTCACTTTGTCGGAATTGGCGGTGTTGGCATGTGTGGTATCGCAGAGGTGCTACTTAACCAAGGCTATAGCATCAGTGGCTCTGACATAAGAGTGAGTCCAGTCACACAGAGATTAGCTAGCCTTGGTGCACAGGTTTTTATTGGTCATCAAGAAGCGAATGTTCGCGGTGCTCATGTGGTTGTTGTGTCTACTGCTGTGACCGAAGAAAATCCAGAGTTAATGGCCGCACGAGCTCATCGTATCCCGGTTGTGCAAAGGGCACAAATGTTGGCTGAGTTAATGCGTTACCGTCATGGAATTGCTGTTGCAGGCACCCATGGGAAAACCACCACTACCTCATTGGTGGCCTCAATATTGGCTGCAGGAGGCTTAGATCCTACGTTTGTTATTGGTGGAAAACTGACAAGTTCAGGCACCAATGCCAAGCTAGGGGCTAGTACTTATTTGGTCGCTGAAGCCGATGAAAGTGATGCCTCTTTTTTACATCTACAGCCACTAACTGCTATCGTCACTAACATCGATATGGACCACATGGAGACCTACGAAGGAGACTTTAACCGCTTAAAAAAAACCTTTGTAGAGTTTTTACACAACCTGCCATTTTATGGCTTAGCCATTGTGTGTGTTGATGATCCGGTGGTTTGGGAAATATTACCGCAAGTGAGCAGGCCTTTAATGACTTATGGTTTTGACGAAAATGCCGATGTAAAAGCTATTAACCTTCATCAACAAGGGATGGTTACTTCTTTCACTGTTTGCAGGCAGGGCCGTAAAAATCTAGATATAGCTCTTAATATGCCCGGCACGCACAACGTACAAAATGCCCTAGCAGCCATCGCTGTCGCCACAGACTTAAAGGTGGCAGATGAGCATATTGTTATCGGTTTAAACGAGTTTTCAGGTGTTGGACGTCGTTTTCAGGTGCTGGGAGATTTCCCTGCACAGCAAGGTACTGCCACTTTAGTTGACGATTATGGGCACCATCCTAGAGAAGTGGCGGCAACCATCGATGCCATTCGAGCTGGATGGCCGGGTCGCCGTTTAGTGATGGTTTACCAGCCGCATCGGTATTCTCGTACCCGAGACCTATATGAGGATTTTGTGGATGTGTTGTCCCGTGTAGATGTATTAGTTTTATTGGACGTGTATCCCGCAGGTGAAGAGCCTATCAACGGAGCTGATGGTCGAAGCCTTTGCCGCAGCATTCGATTGAGAGGACAGGTTGATCCGATTTTCGTCGAGCGTGGTGCCGCTGTGGCTCCTGTGTTAGAAAATATTCTGCACGATGGTGATCTTTTATTGACTCAGGGTGCTGGTGACATTGGACAAATTTCGCGGGCGTTACTAGACAAAATTGAACAAGAAGACAGTTGAATGACAATTATGAACCTTTCTCAGAGTTGGCCACACTTGCTCACAGTGACTAAGGCACGCATAGCAGTTATTTATGGAGGTACTTCTGCAGAACGTGAAATTTCCTTGATGAGTGGTAAGCAAGTTTTAGCTCACTTGCAAAGTGCGGGGGTGGATGCCTTTGGTTTAGACCTTGGTTTTGATGATCAAAACCAAGTGTCACAGCTGCAGAAAGCTGATATGGATGCAGCCTTTATTATTCTTCATGGCAGAGGTGGTGAGGATGGAACGCTTCAGGGCGTGTTAGAGTTTATGGGTGTGCCTTACACTGGGTGTGATGTTTTATCATCCAGTTTGGGCATGAATAAACTCATGAGCAAGTTGGTTTGGTTGGCGCAAGGGGTAAGTACTCCGGCCTATGAAGTTCTAAACGATGCCAGCAATTGGGCTGAAGTTGCCAAGCGTCTGGGTTTGCCTTTGGTTGTTAAGCCAGTGCATGAAGGTTCAAGCCTAGGAATCAATATTGTTGATTCTGCTGCCACTTTAGAAAGGGCTTATCGTGATGCATCTGGATATGACCGTGAAGTGATGGCGGAGCAATTTATAGATGGCGATGAATACACGGTTCCTATACTCAACGACCTTTCTTTGCCTGCTATTCGGTTAGAAACAGACAATGCTTTTTATGACCTGCAAGCAAAATATTATTCTGACGAAACGCGCTATTTGTTTGACAATTCTATGACCCAAGCACAGCAGCAGTCTATGCAGGACGAATGCCGCTATGCGTTTCAAGTACTGGGTTGCCGAGATTGGGGGCGCATTGATGTTATGCGTGATAAACAGGGTCGAAACTGGTTGTTAGAAGTAAATACCACGCCGGGTATGACTAGTCACAGTTTGGTACCAATGGCTGCAGAAGCGGCAGGGCTCAGTTTTTCCCAACTAGTTCTTGTGATTTTGAATTTGGCCTTGGCTAGAGATAAGGCTGGATAATGGCGATGTCTGATAGCGCACAAAAAGGTCGGTGGGGCTGGGGTGCAAGATTTCTTTTGGTGTTGGTTCTGGTCACGGCAGGTGTGCTGAGTTGGCAAGCTATTCAGCCTTGGTTACAGAGACCGTTACAGCAAATTATACTGCAAACAGACATCCCCACTTCTGAAAAAGCAGCATTGCAAGCACAGTTAAATGACCATCTGGCTGATTCATTTTTTGGAGCAGACTTACAAAGAATTCAGCAAGAGGTCCAGCATCATCCTTGGGTTAGTGATGTCAAAGTAAGTCGGATCTGGCCTAACAGGTTAATGGTTGAGGCTTCAGAACAAATTTTCATAGCCCGCTGGCAAGGTGGTGGTCTTATTAACAATAAAGGTGAGTCGGTTTTAGTAGAGCCTGGCCAGGTAAAGGGTTTTAGCCGATTGCCGATATTAGGGGGTCTGGAAGGCAGCGCATGGGCCATGAGTCAATTGTATCGACAAATGAGCTGGTTGGTTGAACGGGATGATTTGATAATCGTTCAGCTGACGATGACTCATCGAGGAGCAGTTGAATTATACCTGCGCAACGGCATTGTTTTAGTTCTTGGGCGAGAGCAAGTGTTGCAGCGGTTAAAACGTTTGATGAAGATATACCACAGCCATCTTGCTGCTAAAGCTATCGCCATTAAGCGTATAGATGGTCGCTATCCTTATGGGGTGTCAGTGGTGTGGAAAGAGGCTAGCTAGAAGCGATTATTTAGTAGCTCAAATGGCGCTGAATTGCTCGATTAATCCACCACTTAGAAGGCAAAGTGTGGGATAGTTATAAAATATGCAAGTGGCTTTTTTTAGCTGTATACAAAACGCATAGGTAAGGGAATATTTAGGTGGCAGACACAGCAATAAAACCCATGGTAATTGGGTTGGATATTGGCACTTCTAAAGTGGTCGCTATGGTGGCGGAGCTCAGTGGCGAAGGTCAATTGCAGGTTGTGGGAATTGGTGCTCAAGAGTCGCGTGGTTTAAAACGGGGCATTGTTGCCAATATTGAAGCTACTGTGATGTCAGTAAAAAGAGCCATCGAAGAAGCAGAATTGATGGCTGACTGTAAAATAAATGCTGTTACCGTTGGTATTGGTGGTAATCACATTAGCAGCATGAACTCGCATGGTATTGTAGCGATACAAACTGGAGAAGTTTCTGAGCTTGACTTAGAGCGTGTGATCGACGCAGCTAGGGCCGTAGCTATTCCGTCAGATCAAAAGATTCTGCACATACTGCCGCAAGAATATGTCATCGATGGTCAAGAAGGCATTCAGGACCCACTAGGTATGGCAGGTGTTAGGCTAGAGGCTAAGGTGCACATTGTGACTTGTGCACTTAATGTAGCGCAAAATATAGAAAAATGTGTGAGTCGTTGTGACTTGGTGTTGGAAGATATTGTTCTTAATGCTTTAGCGTCCAGCTATGCAGTGCTTACAGATGATGAAAAAGAACTGGGTGTTTGTTTAGTTGATATGGGTGGTGGCACCATAGATATGGCTGTATTCACTGCGGGGGCCATTCGCCACACAGCAGTAATTCCTGTTGCTGGTGATCAAGTTACCAATGATATTGCTATGGCGTTACGCACACCAACAGTTCATGCCGAAGATGTAAAAGTAAGGTACGCCTGTGCTTTGGCTCAGTTAACTGACTTGTCGGAAAGCATTAAAGTGCCTAGTGTGGGTGATCGGCCTGCTAGGGATTTGTCTCGCCAGGCCCTAGCTGAAGTGGTGGAGCCGCGATATGAAGAATTATATACCCTGGTTCAATCAGAGCTAAGGCGCAGTGGTTACGAAGACCTGATAGCAGCTGGAATGGTGTTAACTGGTGGTACTGCTCAGATGGAAGGTGCGGTAGAGCTGGCGGAAGAGATTTTTCACATGCCAGTGCGTCTAGCTAAGCCGCATAAGGCTAAAGGGCCCAGCGGGTTGTTGGATAATCCGACTTATTCTACTTGCGTAGGGCTTTTGAACTATGCTCAGCAAGCAGGGCCTTCTACCCAAATAGAGCCCTCTAGGCAGATATTGTTTGGTTTTAATGCTGGCCAATGGCTATTGAAGATCAAAGCATGGGTAAAATCAAATTTTTAACGATAGGTCACTCAGGTGGATGTCGGTAGTGAAGTCTGATGTACGATAACATTCATCATCAGAAAAATAATAAATTAGACTAGGAGCAAAGCGATGTACGAATTAGTTGATAACGTGCCGCAAAGTGCAATTATTAAAGTGATTGGTGTAGGTGGCGGTGGCGGCAATGCTGTGAGCCATATGCTGTCTAGCGAAATAGATGGTGTTGAATTTATTTGTGCCAACACGGATGCTCAAGCCCTAAGAGGTATGGAGGCTCGTTCGGTACTTCAGCTAGGTTCGCAAATCACTAAAGGCCTTGGCGCTGGAGCTAACCCTAATGTTGGCCGTGAAGCAGCTATCGAAGACCGAGCACAGATTCAAAGTATATTACAAGGCGCTGATATGGTTTTTATCACCGCCGGAATGGGTGGTGGTACAGGTACTGGTGCTGCCCCTATCGTAGCTGAAGTGGCTCGTGAAATGGGTATATTAACGGTGGCGGTAGTGACCAAGCCATTCCCGTTTGAAGGCCGTAAGCGTATGGCTATCGCAGAGCAGGGTCTGAAGGAATTAGCAGAGCACGTGGATTCATTAATCACCATTCCAAATGAAAAGCTACTGGCGGTGTTGGGTAAAAATTGCAGTTTACTTACAGCGTTTAGTACTGCTAACGATGTCCTTTTAGGTGCAGTACAAGGTATCTCTGATTTGATTACTCGGCCAGGTATGATTAACGTCGACTTTGCTGATGTCCGCACAGTAATGTCTGAGATGGGTATGGCGATGATGGGCACTGGTGTGGCGCGAGGTGAAGACCGTGCCCGTGAAGCTGCTGAAGCGGCGGTTCGCAGTCCATTGTTAGAAGATGTAGATTTAAGAGGTGCAAAAGGCATTTTAGTCAATATTACTGCAGGGTTGGACTTGAATTTAGGCGAATTCACAGAAGTAGGTAATACTATAGAAGAGTTTGCTTCAGATAATGCCACGGTAGTCATTGGTACGGTAATTGACCCAGAAATGTCGGATGAACTGAAAGTAACAGTTGTCGCTACAGGCTTAGGTCACGATTATAGGCAACAGATTGAACCAACTGTGAAAGCTGTGGTCAATAATACTATGAGGCGTCCTACAGTTGATCAAATGGAATTACCAGCGATCAAAGACACGTTGGCAGGTGAGGCACGTATGAGTGACTCTGTGACGGATGCTACTAGTAGTTCTGAGGGTGATATTGGTTATTTAGATATCCCTGCATTTTTGCGGCGCCAAGCTGATTAAGACTTAGGTCTTAGATGCTGGCGCTTTTTACCTGTGATGGGGGTTTTACTATCCCCAGAGACAGATTTTTTTGTGCTACAGTACTCGGGCGTTCCGAGCGTAGGGTCTAGGACATTATGGTCAAACAGCGTACGTTAAAAAACATTATTAGAGCCACCGGTATTGGTATCCATACTGGTAAAAAAGTTTACTTAACATTGAAGCCTGCACTGGCTAATGTAGGTATTGTATTTTGCCGAACAGATCTTGACCCTGTGGTAGTTATTGCTGCTACGGCAGCTAACGTAGGTGACACCACGTTATCTACCAATTTAGTTCAAGATGGTGTGCGTGTGTGCACTGTTGAGCATCTTCTGTCAGCCTTTGCAGGACTTGGTATCGATAACGCTTACGTAGAGCTAAGTGGTGAAGAAGTGCCGATTATGGATGGCAGTGCTGCCCCATTTATCTTCTTATTACAGTCGGCTGGTGTTGAAGAGCAGAATGCTCCCAAAAAGTTTATTCGGATTAAAAAGGCTGTCAGTGTTAGTCAAGATGATAAAAAAGCTTCATTGGAGCCGTTTAATGGTTTTCAGGTGGGCTTTACTATTGATTTTGATCACCCTCTTTTTGAAAGTCGTAATTGCACCACACACTTAGATTTTTCGAGCACCTCTTATGTGAAAGAAGTGAGTCGTGCCCGTACCTTTGGTTTTATGAAAGACTTTGAATACCTTAGATCTAAAAATTTAGCCTTAGGTGGCAGCTTAGATAATGCCATTGCTGTAGATGATTACCGTGTACTTAACGAAGATGGCCTGCGTTATCAAGACGAGTTTGTAAAGCACAAGGTACTTGATGCGGTAGGGGACTTGTACTTATTGGGCCGTAGTTTAATCGGTAAATTCGAGGGACATAAGTCTGGGCATGGTTTAAATCACATGTTGTTACGTGAACTATTATCCCAAGAAGATGCCTGGGAAGTCGTTACTTTCGATGATGAGGCAGATTCACCTATTGCTTATATGAGCCTGGCTGCATCTGCAGCCTAACAGACAACAAAGAAAAAGCCGGTGTTCCCAAAGAGCTCCGGCTTTTTTACGTTTTAGGCCTTTGAAAATAGGTCTAAGCCCCCATAGTAATAGAAGAGATATAAATGTCTCACTTATCCATAACAAGCGCATCAGCGCGTATAAAAAGACAAGACAATGGTACAGATTTTAAAATCACTTTTTGGCAGTAAAAATGATCGTGAAGTGAAACGATATAATAAAATTGTAAGCAAGATTAATGACTTAGAAAGTGTCATACAACCTTTGTCTGATGCTGAACTTGCAGCTAAGCGTATCGAATTTAATCAGCGTTTTGATGCTGGCGAAACTTTAGACAAGCTGTTACCTGAAGCGTTTGCTGTCTGCAGAGAGGTCTCAGTCCGATTGATGGGATTACGTCAGTTTGACGTACAAATGATTGGCGGCATAGCTTTACACCAAGGCAAAGTGTCTGAAATGCGCACAGGTGAAGGTAAAACCTTAGTTGCAACGCTTGCAGTTTATCTCAATGCTATCCCTGCTAATGGTGTTCATGTCGTTACTGTAAATGATTACCTGGCCCAGCGAGATGCAGAATGGATGCGTCCTTTGTATGAAGGTCTTGGTCTATCTGTAGGTATTATCCTGTCTGGCCAAGATAGTTCTGCAAAGAGTGACGCCTATCGTTGTGATGTCACCTACGGCACTAATAACGAATTTGGCTTTGACTACCTGCGCGATAACATGGCGTTTAGTGCTGTAGATAAGGTACAGCGTTCTTTGAATTTTGCCATTGTTGACGAGGTAGATTCAATACTCATCGACGAAGCTCGTACACCATTGATTATTTCTGGGCCTGTTGAAGATAACACTCAAATGTACATCGCCATCAACGGTTTGGTGCCTCGGCTAGAAATTCAACCTAAAGTAGAAGGGGATGAAGATCCTACCGGTCATTACATATATGATGAGTCTCATAAGACAATTGAACTCACAGAGGTAGGCCACCAATTTGTCGAAGAGTTGTTGGTCGAAGCTGAATTACTAGCAACAGGTGAAAGCCTTTATGCCGCCGCTAATCTAACGCTATTGCACCATGTACATGCTGGACTCAAAGCCCACGTTGTATTCTCTCGTAATGTGGATTATATCGTTCAAGATGACCAAATTGTTATTGTCGATGAACATACAGGTCGTACTATGCCCGGGCGCCGATGGTCCGAAGGCATTCACCAAGCAATTGAAGCCAAAGAAGGCGTAACTATTCAAAAAGAAAGCCAAACTATGGCTTCTACTACCTTTCAGAATTACTTTCGACTTTATGACAAGCTTGCCGGTATGACTGGTACAGCTGATACCGAAGCTTTTGAACTGCATCAAATATACGACTTGGATGTGTTAGTTATCCCGACTAACGTTGATGTTAAACGTAAAGACATGAACGACCTTGTATATTTGACGATGGCAGAAAAGTTTGACGCTATTATTGAAGAAATACGTCGCTGCGTAAAAGAACAGCGCCCAGTTCTAGTAGGTACAGCGTCAATTGAAATGTCTGAAATGGTGTCTCAAGCGTTGACTAAAGCTGATGTTACTCACAACGTGCTGAACGCAAAGTACCACGAACGCGAAGCAAGTATTATTGCTGAAGCAGGCCGACCAAGTGCGGTCACTATCGCTACCAACATGGCTGGGCGTGGCACTGATATTGGTTTAGGTGGTAAGTTAGAAGTAGAGCTTGCAGCTCTGGGCGAAAGTGCTACTGATACAGAAAAAAAAGCAGCCAAGGCAGACTGGAAAATACGTCACGATTTAGTCTTAGCAGCAGGTGGCCTTCATATTATTGGGACCGAGCGTCATGAGTCTCGCCGTATTGATAATCAACTACGTGGCCGAGCTGGCCGTCAAGGTGACCCAGGCTCATCACGTTTCTTTTTGTCGTTAGAAGATAATTTACTGCGTATCTTTGCACCAGAACGTATTAAAGGCTTAATGCAAAAATTAGGTATGGAGAAAGGTGAAGCTATTGAGCACCGCATGGTGTCTAACGCCATCGAAAAGTCTCAGCGTAAAGTTGAGGGCCGTAACTTTGATATGCGTAAACAACTGCTAGAATATGATGACGTGGCCAATGACCAGCGCACAGTAGTTTATGATCAACGCAATGAATTGATGTCTACAGACGATATTGCAGATGTGATTACTAATGTTCGTGCTGAAGTTGTAGATAGTGCTATTGATGGCTTCATTGCCCCACAAAGTCTTGCAGAACAATGGGATGTAAGTGGCTTAGAAGCAGAACTTGAAAAGCAATTTGGTATGGCCTTGCCTGTCCAAGAATGGTTAGATGGCGATGACCGCCTTGAAGAAGACGGTTTGCGTACGCAAATTCAAACTAAACTTAGTGCAAGTTATCAGGCGAAAACTGAAGTGGTTGGGGCAGAAACTATTCGTGGTTTTGAAAAGCAGGTAATGCTGCAGGTCATTGATTCTCGCTGGAAAGAACACCTAGCGACTATGGACATGCTACGCCAGGGCATCCATTTACGTGGATATGCCCAAAAGAATCCTAAACAAGAATACAAGCGTGAATCCTTTGATTTATTCCAACAGCTACTTTTTGCTATTAAAGAAGACGTTATTCGTATCTTGAGTCATGTGCAAGTGAGGTCGCCAGAAGAAGTTGAAGCAGAAGAACGTAAAAAACGTGAGCAGGCTCAAGCGGCGATGCAGTTTCGGCACGAACAAGCACAAGCTATGACTCAAGCACAGCAGCAAAGTGAGACAGTTCCAAGAAACCCCGCGATACCTTCATTAAAAACAGGTCGTAATGAACCTTGCCCTTGTGGTTCTGGTAAGAAATATAAGCAGTGTCATGGCAAGCTTAGCTAGCTAAAGATAACAGGACAAAGGCAAAGGTAGAGGTAGAGGGCACCGTCATGGCTGTTGGACCGTTAACGCAAGTGCAGTATTACCCAATTGCAGGTTTCCAATTGGGCACTACTGAAGCCTCCATTAAAACGCCTGGTCGTAAAGACCTGGTGGTAATGCAAGCCCAAGCTGGTTCCAGCATGGCTGGAGTTTTTACAACTAATGCTTTTTGTGCAGCACCAGTAAATTTATGCCGACGCCATTTGCAAGATGACAGTCCCCTGGCTTTAGTGGTCAATACTGGTAACGCTAACGCTGGAACGGGGGCAATGGGTGATGCTGAAGCCCTCACATGTTGTAATGAGTTGGCGAAAGCCCTAGACATGAATAGTTCTCAAATACTACCGTTTTCAACTGGAGTGATTGGTGAAAAACTTCCGATAGAAAAGATAGTATCTAGCTTACCTAATGCAATCAACAAGTTAGATATTAATGGCTGGCAAGATGCTGCTTGGGGTATATTAACTACAGATACCCGTACCAAAGGTGCCAGCGTTCAGATTCAACACTTTGGCCACACCATTAGCCTTACTGGAATCTCTAAGGGATCGGGTATGATTAGGCCTAATATGGCGACCATGTTAGCGTTTGTTGCGACCGATGTGACATGTTCCCCCACCTTAACTCAAGACCTATTAAATCAAGCAGTTAATCAAAGCTTCAACCGCATTACTGTAGACGGTGATATGTCTACCAACGACTCCTGTATTCTTATTGCCACAGGTTCTAGTGATCTATGTTTAGATGAAGACAGTGAATTGGTGGCTAAGTTTAGCAAGGCATTAACTGAACTCATGCAGCAACTAGCCCACGCTATTGTCAGGGATGGTGAAGGCGCTACTAAGTTCATCAGTGTAGAGGTTGAAGGTGGTGCTAATAGCGAAGAATGTTTACAAGTAGCTTACGCTATTGCTCATTCACCACTCATCAAAACTGCTATGTTTGCCAGTGATCCAAATTGGGGACGAATATTGGCAGCTGTGGGTTATTCGGGGGTGTCTAATCTAGATGTTAATGCCCTCACTATTCATTTAGGTGATCATTTATTAGTTGAAAAGGGTGGTTGTGCCAGTAGCTACACAGAAGCTGCAGGTCAAAAGGTTATGGACCAAGAAGAAATTATTATTCGAGTTGACTTAAAACGTGGCGATGCTCATGAAACTGTTTGGACGACCGACCTTTCCTACGACTACGTTAAAATTAATGCAGATTATCGCAGTTAAAGGGCAATAATGACCAACAAGCGCGTGGAAGTGGTTGCAGCCATTGTAGTTGACTCTAGGCAGCGTATTCTTATGGCTCAAAGGGCCACTGAGCAACACCAAGGTGGTAAATGGGAGTTCCCGGGCGGTAAGATAGAAGCTGGTGAAACGCATGCACAGGCGCTATTTCGTGAGCTTCACGAAGAGGTAGGTATACAAATTAATCAACATAGTTGTGAGCTGTTTAAGGCAGTGCACCACGATTATAGCGATAAGCAGGTGTCGTTGTATTTCTACCTGGTTAAAGACTTTGCTGGCATCGCCAAGGGTTTGGAAGGTCAGCCTATTTTATGGGTCGACGCTCAGGCATTGCCTCTTATGACCATTCCTGACGCTAATTATGCCATTGCCGAGGCCTTACTTAATGCTTGGCCAGCTAGCTAAGTTTATGGTCTGGTGGATTGTTTGATTCAGCATCCAACAACACTTCCTGGAGTAATTCCTCTGCTTTTTCTGGTAGTGAACTAGCAACAGCATATAGGACGTCGTCGGCCATATTAGGCAACACTTCACTGATACTATCCACTAATTCAGAGGCGTTTTCCGGGTCTGTCTGGGCGATATACTCCGCTACTTGAGCAGCATCTTCTGGCAGTATTTCCGCAACTACAATGGCAATGTCGAAGGCTTGCCCTGGTGCTTCTTGGACTAATGCAATGGCAAGTTCTGCACCTTCGCCCAAATAGTTGTCGTCTTCTTCTGCCGCCAAGAAAGTATGCAGTTCTTCATCTGGGCTTGCAGCTATAGTTTCTGCTACCGCAGCTGCAACTTCTATGCTGGCTTCTGGTACTTCTTGGATAATGGCAGTCGCTATTTCTACGCGCTTATCTGGTGCAGCTTGTGCTGCTAATACTGCAATCCTTGCGACTAGTTCTGGCATATCAACGTCAATCGTGCGGCTAACAATGGCTGCGATCTCTGCAGCCTGCTGTGGTGCTTCATCTAGCAGTTTTTGGGTCAGGTGATTGAGAGCGTTAAAATTATCCAGTGGTTCTAACTCTTGTTGTTTAATTAAGTCACACATATAGTTGGCTAAGGCTGCTACAGACTGTGGAGCAGACCCTGCGACATGGGTAATAATGTCGAGCTTCAAATGAGGCAATTCATCAGCTAAAGCAATGGCTAAGGCTTCTGCACTATCAGGATAATGATAGGCTGTAGCTTGAGCAATGTTCACCGCTTCTTCTGGTTGATTAAGGGCCACATTGACAGCGATTTCGACCACATCATCTGGATTTTCTTCTGCTAATAAAAGTACGGTCTCGGCCGCAACACTAGTTTCATCTAGGCTATTATATTCTGTGCGAGGGTCAAGTTCGGTTGCCATAGGCGTCATGCCTTGCATCACAAATGACTCTTGTAGAGCATTGGGTACGGCAGCGCGAATGGTCATGCGATACATCACAAAGGCAATTAACACTAAACTGGCCACAATTAAGTAGCCAAACAGGGCCTCTGCTCCCATGTGTTTCATTACCAATGAGGACGTATAGGGGCCAATGGCTCCACCTGTTGCATAAGCCAAAATGAGTTTGCCACTGGCAGCTACCATTTCCGTGGGCTTAAGCCGATCAAAAGCATCAGCTAAGGCGATGGGATATACACAAGCTAAAGCGCCACTAAGGATTACTGCACACGCAATGGTGATCACCATTTCGCCTCGAGTAGCCATGATAGGCAATATCATTGCTGCTAAACAGGCGACTAGCAGAGTCATGACCAGTACTGTACGCCTGTCAAATAAATCAGCCAGTTTGCCCACGGGGAATTGTAATAAAAATCCACCTACCATCGTAGCGCTCATAAAAGTGGCGATTTGGCTTTTGGTCATACCTACATCAGCACCGTACACACTACTCATGTTATAAAAGGCACCTAAACAAATACCAGAAATCATGATGCCAACAACACCCAACGGAGACGCTCGGTAAAGTGTCCGTAATGGCATGGCTTCAGCTTCGTTAATGCGTGGGCCGCCAGAGCGGCTCATAAGCACTGGAATCATACATAAACAAAACAACATGGCCACATAAATATAGAGGATAGGATCTTTTGGCTCAGCAAAGTTAAGCATTAACTGGCCAAGTGCTAGACCAAAATAGGTGACAAATTGATAGCTGCCAAATACCGTAGCGCGATTTTCACTTGTCGAACTCTCGCTCAACCATGTTTCCATAGTCATAAAAAGGTCGCATTAGTAAAACCAATCAGCATCCGCAATACGCCCCACACAATAGGCACAGACCAAATGCTATGCAACAAAGCAGACATTGTAGCGACGGCTGCACAGGCAGCAAAAATACGAATATGACCCACACGGCTGATAAGGTGTCTGCCGTATATAGAACCCAATAACATGCCAACAAAATAAAGCGACATGACCAAGCCAATGGAGTCTGTACCATGGCCATCTAAGCGCATACTCATAGGAATAATTATAAATAGCAAGCCATTGCCCATAAGCAAAAGTGTGCAGCTTAAATATAAAGGTAGAAATTGATTCAGTGCTCTCACGGGTCCCCTATTAAGGATCATATTAAGTGGGTGATTTACGCGCAAAATATAGTAAAAATTGGTATGGGTCAATGGCTAAATTAAGCCTTTGTCAAGTCTGGGTTGCAAAGTTATATTGACAGGCATAAAAAATCCGCATAGAGCGGATGAAATGTGGACTAAGGGGTTAAAAATAGCCAGCCCAGAATTGCGCCTAGTAAACCTAACGTAGGTTTCTATTGCTGCTTTTCTGGGGCTGATGCGCAGGGACTAATTAGTCCTCGTAAGCTGCAATTGGAGGGCAAGAGCAAATAAGGTTGCGGTCGCCATAAACGTTATCTATACGATTGACTGTAGGCCAAAATTTAGCATCCAAGGTGGCTGCAGTTGGGAAGGCAGCAACAGTGCGAGAATAGCCACGGTTCCATCCATGGCTGGCTAAGTCTGACTGGGTATGTGGGGCCATCTTTAGTGGATTGTGCTTAGGGCTCCACTCACCAGATTCAATCTTAGCAATCTCCTCACGAATGCTAGCCATAGCATCACAAAAACGATCAATTTCACGCTTTGGTTCAGATTCTGTGGGCTCAATCATCAATGTGCCTGCTACAGGGAAAGACATCGTGGGTGCATGGAAACCATAGTCCATTAGTCGTTTAGAGATGTCCTCTTCGCTAATGCCTGTGGTCTCTTTCAGCGTGCGAATATCAATGATGCACTCATGTGCTACACGGTCATTCCGACCTCGGTACAAAATTGGGAAGTGTTCGCTTAAACGCTCAGCCATGTAGTTAGCATTCAAAATTGCTTGGGCTGTTGATTGTTGTAAACCTTCAGAGCCTAACAAATTAATATAAGCCCAAGAAATCGGTAAAATCGATCCGCTACCATAAGGAGCTGCAGAAACAGCACCGTTACCATTATCGTTACCGTGCACAGGGATTACCGGATGGTTTGGTAGAAACGGGGCAAGGTGAGCTTTTACGCCAATGGGGCCCATGCCCGGGCCACCACCACCGTGAGGAATGGCAAAGGTTTTATGTAAGTTAAGATGGGATACATCAGAACCCATTAAACCAGGCTTACTGATGCCTACCTGAGCATTCATATTGGCACCATCCATATAAACTTGACCACCGTTATCATGAATAATCTGACAAATTTCTACAATGCTTTCCTCATAAACACCATGGGTGGAAGGATAGGTGATCATTAAGCAAGACAATTGCTCTGCATGCTCTTCTGACTTGGCTTTAAGTTCTGCTACATCAACATTACCTAGGTCGTCGCAGCCTACAACCACTACTTTCATGTCTACCATGGCAGCACTGGCAGGATTAGTGCCGTGAGAAGAACTAGGGATGATACAAATGTTTCTATGACCCTGGCCAATGCTTGCTTGGTACTTACGGATAGCCACCAGGCCTGTATATTCTCCTTGGGCACCAGAATTAGGCTGCATAGACACTTTGTCGTAACCAGTAATTTCTACCAGCTGAGCTTCTAAGGAACGAATTAGCTCCATATAGCCGTGGGTTTGATCCACAGGTGCAAATGGGTGCATGTTGGAAAATTCAGGCCAGGTTACTGATGCCATTTGCGCAGTTGCGTTTAGTTTCATGGTGCACGAACCCAAAGGGATCATGCCATGGACCAAAGAAAAATCCTTATTTTCTAACCTTTTCAAGTAGCGCAACATGTCTGTTTCGCTGTGGTAACTATTAAAAACAGGGTGCGTTAAAATGGCATCCTCACGCATTATTTCAGCAGCCATACCCATATTAATGCTGCTGCATAAAGCGTCTGTCGAGGCTAGGTCAAAATCTACTTGACCTCCTGCAAAGATGTTTAATAAACCTTCAATGTGAGTGGCTTTGGTAGTTTCGTCAAGGCTAATGCCCAAGCTGTCAGTGCCAACCCTACGGAGGTTATAACCTGCATCTAGGGCGCGTTGATAAATGGCATCTTGCTGACCGTTGGTAGCCAAAGTTAAGGTATCAAAAAAGGTTTTGTTAGTTGCAGGGAAGCCTAAGGTATCCAGTTGTGCAGCTAAAATAGCGGTAAAACGTTGAATGCGAGTTGCAATGGTACGCAATCCAACTGGGCCATGATAAACCGCATAAAAAGAAGACATGTTAGCTAATAGTGCTTGGGCCGTACAAATGTTGGAGTTGGCTTTTTCACGGCGAATGTGTTGTTCACGGGTCTGCATAGCCATACGAAGAGCAGGCTTACCATTTGTATCAATAGAAACCCCAATAATACGGCCTGGAATAGAGCGCTTGTATTTGTCTTTACTGGCAAAAAATGCGGCATGTGGGCCACCAAAACCTAAATGGACTCCAAAACGTTGGCTGGAACCAAACACCACGTCTGCACCGAGCTGTCCTGGCGATTGCAGTAGCACTAAGCTCATAATGTCTGCACCTACAGCAACGAGCGCTTTTTGTTCATGGGCTGCATCAATAATACTCTTTAAATCACAAATGGATCCATCGCTGCCTGGGTACTGAACCATGACACCGAAAACATCGTGTTGGGCTAGATCTGTTGCTGGGTTGCCAGTAACAATGTCAAATCCAAAGTATTCTGCCCGAGTACGCATTACAGAAAGATTTTGTGGATGGGTGTTTTCATCAACAAAGAAGGTGACACTCTTCTTTTTATTGGCCCGTTTACATAAAGCCATAGCTTCCGCAGCTGCCGTAGCTTCATCGAGTAAAGAAGCGTTAGATAACTCCATGCCAGTAAGATCCATGATCATCTGCTGGTAGTTAAGTAGTGACTCTAAGCGGCCTTGGGCGATTTCTGGTTGATAGGGTGTGTAAGCAGTATACCAAGCAGGGTTCTCTGTGACATTACGTAAAATAACGTTAGGCACTAGCGTATTGCTGTAGCCCATCCCAATGCAAGACACATTAACGATGTTCTTACTGGCCATTTCTTTGAGTTGGGCTAAAGTGTCTACTTCAGATTGCGACTGAGGTAAATCTAATGGTTGTTGCAACCTGATACTGTCAGGCACTGTTTGGTCTAACAATTCATCAATGCTCCCCACTTTGAGGTGGCTTAGCATAGCCTCATTGTCAGCATTACTGGCACCAATATGACGGCCAATAAAGGCGTTATTTTGAAGAAGTTGTGAGATAGGAGTAAGGGCAAAGTTAGGTGCAGACATAAAAAGTGCTCAGTTGATGCAATTAACAGCACTCAAAGCCTATAAACGATGGGCTTTGAGTGCTAGAAGTTGTGTTTTATCCTTCGCTGGCAACAACGTCGGCATAGGCTTCGCAGCTAAGAAGGGTACTTAAGTCAGCGTCATCTGCTAATTTTAGTTTCATAATCCAGCCCTCAATATAAGGGTCTTCATTAACCGTTTCAGGTGCGTCTTCTAAAGCGTCGTTAAAAGCAATGATCTCACCAGCGATAGGAGAGTATGAGTCTGACGCCGCTTTAACTGATTCAATAACAGTATATTCTTCGCCCGCGTCAAGTTGGCGGCCCACGTCTGCGGCTTCAATAAATACAATATCACCCAATAATTCTTGAGCGTGGTGGGTGATGCCTACAGTAACAGTGCCATCGTTATTGTTGGCTAACCATTCGTGGGAGTTGGTGTAAAGCAATTCAGCAGGAATGTTGCTCATAATTGTTGGTTCCTGATATTGATTATTAAGGGGCTTTAATAGCTAGCTGTTAGCAGACTAATATAATTAACCGCCAGCATATCATTACAAATGCTTTCAATCAATAAATTAGCATATAGGAAATATTTCCCCATTACGTAGGTTGCATTTTAACTCTTGAGGGCCCTGAAATGACGCCAGTCGGGCCCCGTGTTAGCATGGCTGCTATATAGTTTAATTATCGAGTCATACCATGCCCGTAGAACAACCCGATATGCCAGAGTTAAAGATTGAGTCAGGTTCTGGCCTGCAAACTAATGTAGAGCCGCTGCAGTTAGGAAAACGCTTGCGAGAAATTCGCCAGAGTTTGAGTTTAACCTTAGAAGAGGCCAGCCAAAGAACAGGTTTAGCTCGCTCAACACTGTCTAAGATTGAAAATGAGCAAATTTCACCAACTTTTACAGCAGTGCAAAAACTCGCCAATGGGTTACAGATTGACATTCCCCAGCTTTTTGCTAAACCCCGCAGTACCATGGCTTCTGGTAGGCGAGTGCTAACACAAGCAGGTGAAGGTACACCGCATCCAACAAGCACTTATGAACACGAACTGTTATCAACAGAACTTGCTAGAAAAAAAATGGTGCCCTTTAAAACTCGGGTTCGGGCACGTAGTTTTGATGATTTTGGTGATTGGGTTCGTCACGAAGGTGAGGAGTTTTTATTGGTGTTGGAAGGCGAGCTGGCACTATATACGGAGTTTTATGAGCCAGTAGTAATGGTGGCCGGTGATAGTATGTATTATGACGCTAATATGGGTCATGCTTTAGTGAGCTTAAGTGAGCAGGACGCACTAGTTTTGTGGATAGTGGCGCGATAAATTGTTGGTGTGTCACAAGGCCTTTAAAGAAAATTTGTTTCCTATAGGAAACTTGCTTATAATTATTATCGACCATTAACATCAATTAAAGCCGAGAGAAGCCTATGTCTGATTCTTTGTTAACTACCCCTTTTCATGCCATGCATATTGAAGCAGGAGCCAAAATGGTTCCTTTTGCTGGCTACGACATGCCTGTGCAGTATGCTAGGGGTGTAAAACAAGAACACCTGCATTGCCGTGCTAAAGCAGGTTTGTTTGACGTTTCCCATATGGGCCAAGTGCGCCTGACAGGGGAGTCAATGAAAGCAGTGGCTTTGGCATTAGAAAGTTTAATTCCAGCTGATTATGTGGCCCTTGCCATTGGACGCCAGCGCTACGGCTTTTTCACTAATGATAAAGGTGGCATCATGGATGATTTGATGGTTACCAATGCAGGTGATCATTTTTTTGTTGTGGTTAACGCAGGATGTAAGGCGCAAGACATTGCCCATATGCGGGCTCATTTTGGTAGTGACATTAAGGTAGAAGTACTTGATAACCGATCTTTGCTTGCTTTGCAGGGCCCGATGGCTGGTGAAGTGCTGGCTCGCCTGGCTCCAGAAGTTGCAGACATGCGCTTTATGGATGCTAAAGCAGTCTCTATTTTGGGACACGATTGTTTTATTGGTCGCGCTGGCTACACGGGCGAAGATGGGTTTGAAATTTCTGTACCCAATGACCGTGCCGAAGCCCTATCTGCAGCTTTGTTGGCATTTGATGAGGTCGAATGGATAGGCTTAGGTGCTCGTGACTCATTACGTTTAGAGGCAGGCTTGTGTTTGTACGGACATGATCTAAACCCACATACAACGCCCATTTGTGCTAATTTAAATTGGGGTATTCAAAAAAGTCGACGTGTTGGCGGAGATCGCGAAGGTGGTTTCCCCGGTGCAGATATTATTCTTGCTGAAATAGTCAATGGAACAACACGACGCCGTGTTGGTTTACTGCCAGAAGGTAAGGCGCCTGTGCGTGAGGGAGCTCAACTGGTTACAGTCGATGGTAATGTCATAGGGCTAGTCACCTCGGGTGGATTTGGGCCTAGTTTGGGTGCACCCCTTGCCATGGGTTATCTTGATAGTTTCTATAGCGCTATTGACACGCAAGTGTTTGCACTGGTGCGTGGCAAGCAATTGCCTTGCAGAGTGTGTAAAATGCCATTCGTAGAACAAACCTATCGCCGGTAACCGCCGGCACCGCCCTTAAGGAGCTCTTGCGTGGCCTACCAATCAGACCAAACTCAAACCTTGCTATGGCATGATTACGAAACCTTTGGTCTGGACCCCCGATGGGATCGCCCTTCACAATTTGCAGCTATTCGGACTGACCTAGACTTTAACCCGATTGGCGAGCCCATGATGTGGTATTGCCGCCCTGCGGATGATTACTTGCCATCTGTGGGTGCCTGTTTGGTAACTGGTGTTACACCCCAAAAATGCCTGCAAGAAGGTCTGCCAGAAGTTGAATTTATGGGCCTTATTAATGACCAAATGAGCATGCCTGGTACTTGCAGCTTAGGTTATAACAGTTTGCGCTTTGATGATGAATTTACCCGCTTCGGCCTGTATCGTAACTTTTTAGATGCCTATGCTCGTGAATGGCAGGGCGGTAATAGTCGCTGGGATTTGATCGATTTAGTAAGGACAGCTGCAGCTATCCGTCCTGAAGGCATTAACTGGCCCCGCAATGAAGCCGGTGAACTGGTGTTAAAACTAGACCAGCTTGCTCCTGCTAACGGTATAGATCACGCTAATGCTCATGATGCCCTAGCCGATGTACGCGCGACTATTGAACTGGCTCGTTTAATTAAAAAAGCCCAGCCCCGACTGTATGGCTATGTATTTCAGCTTAAACATAAAGCTCAAGTATGGGAACAGTTGGATCTACAAATGCAAAAGCCAGTTTTGCACGTGTCTTCAATGTACGGACGCGACAACGGCTATTTGTCATTAGTGGGTGCTTTTGCAAAGCATCCAAGTAATAACAATGGCGTACTGGTGTTTGATCTGCGTCAAGATCCAAGTTTGTGGCAAGGCTATAGTTCAGCACAGCTACAAGAACTGCTGTTCAGCCGGAAAGGGGGGCTCCCTTTGGGCACTGTGCGCCCGGCAGTGAAAGAAATACATGTTAATAAATGCCCGGTGGTGGCCCCGGTACAAACTTTAGCTGATGCACAAGCCCAAAAATATAGTATTGATAAAACTCAATGTCAGGTGCATTTACAGTATTTACAGCAAGATAAGGCATTATGTCAGGCCTTAGTTGAAGCCTTTGCTAAACGTCCTGATTTTGCTGCTGTAGACCCAGATGCAGGACTTTATGGTGGCGGTTTCTTTAGTGACAAAGACCGTAAGCTGATGCAACAGGTGCATCAAAAAGGCCCAGAAAGCTGGAACGAAGGAGTGTTTTCTTTTGCTGATGAACGTCTAGAAACAATGCTTTTTCGCTTAAAAGCTCGCAACTATCCAGAGTTGTTAAGTGATGACGAAAATCAAGCATGGGAGGAGTTTCGAAATGAGCGGTTGCTTAATTCTAATACTTCAGGAGCGCGCACCTACGAACACTTTGCAAAAGAACTAAATGAATTGGGCCACAGTACGACTGATCCTGTCAAAGTTGCCATTCTTCAAGAATTGCATATGTACGCAGAATCTATTTACCCAGTGAGTTAAACGGAGTGTCTTGGTTTGCTTTATTTGTATATAGCGCTTTAGCCGCTACCTTGTTGCCAGGGGGGTCTGAAATTTTGCTGGCGGGAATGCTCATAGACCAGCCAGAGAATGCCTTTTGGTTGTGGTTTATCGCTAGTTTAGGGAATACGTTAGGAGCTTACATTACCTTATTGATGGGTGGCTTTTTGGCCTTTAGGTTAAGGCGCAAGCAACAAGAAAAAAGACAGCAGCGCGAAACTGCTCCTAGGCAAAAAATTAGTGGCCGTTTTAAAAACATATTTGTCTTATCATCCAAGCGTGTTGGCCAGTTAAATAACCATGGTGCATGGTTACTCCTCCTAACCTGGCTACCAATAATAGGTGATGGTTTTTGTTTAGCTGCAGGGTATTTGGGCTGGTCAAAAAGGCTCTGTTTGAGCCTTATTTTCATTGGTAAAGCAGGGCGTTATGGGGTTTTATGCTTGTGGATAGCTTAAAGTCACTTATTTGGGCTTCATTTAGCCTAATATGGCCTAATTAAGCACAGCCTAAACTTCTTCTCGTAAAAATACCCATTGGTTTTCAGTGCTTTGTAGTTCACTGTAGTAGTAGCCAGCCTTATCAAAAGCCTTAAGGTCTTCTACGTTTGTGAGTTGGTTTTCGATGATAAAGCGGGCCATCATACCGCGAGCTTTTTTAGCAAAGAAACTAATAATTTTATAATTACCATTCTTACGATCTTTAAATACGGGTGTCACTAATCTCCCAGTTAACTCTTTTGTCACTATAGCTTTGAAGTATTCGTTAGAAGCAAGATTAATTAGTATGGGGCTGGTGTCTTGTTCTAGTAACTGGTTCAGCACTTGTGTGAGGGTGTTGCCCCAATAGGCATAAAGATCTTTGCCTTTAGGGTTGTCTAATTTTGTGCCCATTTCCAAACGGTATGCCTGCATTAAATCTAGAGGCCTCAATAAACCGTATAAACCAGATAATATACGCATATGGGATTGACTAAACTCAAGTTGAGCATCGGTTAACGTGTGAGCCTCTAAACCAGTATAAACATCTCCTTTAAAGGCTAAGATGGCTTGTTTGGCGTTATCAACCGTAAAAGGTGTGTGCCAGCTGCCGTAACGTGCGGTATTAAGTGCTGCTAATTTATCACTTAATTTCATTAGCTGAGCGATGTCTTGGGGCGGCATTGGAGCCAACACGTTGATTAAATCTTGAGCTTGAGCTAGATAGTTTCCTTGGCTAGACAACTGTGTGTGGCTTGGAGTTTCAAAATCTAAGGTTTTGGCTGGTGAAATGACTAAAAGCATAGGCAGTAACGTTATCTTTAGGGTACGGACAATAATATTAGGTAACAAATTACACTTAAGCAAGCGCTAACGCTAAAGTTTATTTATGGTTTAATCCAGTTAGATCTGCACATGTTAAGAGCGTATGTTATTCTTCTTTTTGTTTTTAATTGTCTAGTTAGACGTTTTCCATGGAGGGAAAATGTGGTTCGAGCAAATTCAACGCATTGCTAAATTAGCTCAAGTTCGTTACCAGCAAGGTAAGCTGTTAGTCATAGCCGTAGATGGTTGTGGTGGTGCAGGGAAATCTACCTTATGCCATGCATTAGCTGCCCAAATAGGGCCGTGGGCAAACCCTCAAGTACTCAAATTAGATGAATTTTACCGTCCTCTAAGTGCAGAGCAAAGATCACAGCTACAGCAGCTTCAAGCTCGTGCAGCATATTTTAATGTGGAGGCATTCAGGCACAATGTGCTAAGGCCTTTGAACGGTGGTCTTAGTGCCATTTATAAGCCGTTCCACTGGCTTGAAGGTGAAAATGATCAAGCTGTCGAATTGTTGCCTGAAGGGGTGTTAATCGTTGATGGTGTGTTTTCTTTTAGTAAGCCCTTGCGTGACATGAATCATCTGTCAATTTTTGTAGATACACCTTTACATGTTCGTAAACAGCGGCTGCTAGCAAGGCCTCAGCTAGATACTGAGTGGGTAAGTCACTGGCAGGCGACTGAATCTTGGCATCATCAGCACGAGCATACGCCGACTGCAGTAGATTTTGTGCTCTCAGGAACTTGAGGGTGCCCACTTAACTTTGAGTATTAAGTATTGGCAACGACTTCACTAAATCGTCTATCGCTTTGACTTGGCGTAAAAAACCCTCTAGCTGCGCCAGTGGCAGGGCGCACGGGCCATCACACTTGGCTTTAGTTGGGTCTGGGTGAGCCTCAAGAAACAAACCGGCAATACCCTGTGACATACCTGCTAATGCAAGTTGCGTGACTTGAGAACGCCTGCCACCAGCAGCATGGGCCTGCCCACCAGGTATCTGTAATGCATGTGTTACGTCAAATAATAACGGATGGCCAAACTCTTTCATAATGCCAAAACCCAGCATATCCACTACCAGATTATTGTAACCAAAACTGCTACCCCGTTCGCACAGCATCAATTTTTCGTTACCGGCTTCCTTAAACTTAGTAATAATGTGTGCCATTTCATTAGGTGTTAAAAACTGGGCTTTTTTAATGTTAATGACAGCTTGAGTTTTTGCCATAGCAACCACTAGATCAGTTTGGCGGGACAGAAATGCGGGTAACTGAATGACGTCGGCCACCTCTGCAGCGGCTTGGGCTTGGTGTGGTTCATGAACGTCGGTAATGATAGGAACGTTATAGGTAGATTTTACTGCCGCTAGAATCTCTAATCCTTTATCAAGGCCTGGGCCACGAAAGGAATTGACTGATGATCGATTGGCTTTATCAAAAGAGGCTTTAAATACATAGGGGATGCCAAGTTTGGTAGCTACGGTTACATAATGATCAGCAATTTCTAGAGCAAGATCTTTGGACTCTAGAACGTTCATTCCGCCAAATAGTGTGAATGGTAAAGAGTTGCTTACTGACAGGTCACCAACATCAATTGTGATTTGAGACATAGACTAATAATTCCTTTAGTGGCCATTTATTCAGAACTTTCTATTGTATCAGGAGGCTTGTATCAATCCCATATTTTCTCAAAATAGTAGTGTGTTTTATAGTTACAAAAAAAAACAAATACACTTTTGTCGTAAGACTCACTGTTGGTCTGGCTTGGCTCTTTGTCAAGAGCAGTGGGCTGGTTTTTTGGGCTTTTAGGGCTACAATTTAACTTGATTTTATCAAGCCAAATGTCTATATTTAGTGTTATATTCTGTTGTTAGGCACAATATATAGTGATTGAATGTATTTTTTCACTATTTGCTGAAATCTTCTAAATATACCAAAGGCCTCCAGTTGTAAAGCTGGAAAAGAGTGAAAATCAACAAAAAATATAGGCAGATCAATGCAAGATTTGATGGTCACAAAGCGTAACGGACGACAAGAAAAAATCGACCTAGAAAAGATTCACCGTGTCATCGACTGGGCCGCAGAAGGCTTGGAGAATGTGTCGGTTTCTCAAGTAGAGCTTAAAGCACATATCCAGTTCTTTGATGGTATCCGTACGGCGGACATTCACGAAACTATCATTAAGTCTGCTGCTGATTTGATTTCTGAAGAGACACCCGACTACCAATACATGGCGGCCCGATTGGCCATCTTTCATCTGCGTAAACGAGCTTTTGGCTGTTTTGAACCGCCACACCTAGGCGAGCATGTGAAAAAAATGGTAGCGCTCAAACGCTATGACAGTGACTTGTTGAAAGATTATACCGAAACTGAACTTGATCAGCTGAACGGGTATTTAGACCACTCTCGTGATATGAACTTCAGTTATGCTGCGGTAAAGCAAATGGAAGGCAAGTACTTGGTGCAGAATCGAGTGACGGGTCAAATCCATGAAAGTGCTCAAATATTGTACATGCTGGTAGGAGCCTGTTTATTCTCTACCTATCCCAAAACAACGCGGTTAGATTATGTGCAGCGTTTTTATGATGCCGTATCTTTGTTTAAGATTTCCCTGCCCACTCCTATCATGGCAGGTGTTCGTACACCCACACGCCAATTTAGTTCTTGTGTGCTCATAGAGTGTGGTGATTCGTTAGATTCAATTAATGCCACATCATCTGCCATTATTAAGTATGTTAGTCAGCGTGCTGGCATCGGTATTAATGCTGGTCGGTTACGTGCCTTGGGTAGCCCAATTCGTGGTGGAGAAGCATTCCATACGGGTATGATTCCGTTTATTAAACACTTCCAAACTGCTGTTAAGAGTTGTTCTCAAGGTGGAGTTCGTGGTGGTGCAGCCACTTTGTTTTATCCTATTTGGCACTTAGAAGTTGAGTCATTATTGGTATTAAAGAATAATCGTGGGGTAGAGGAAAATCGAGCACGTCACATGGACTATGGTGTGCAGTTTAATCGGTTGATGTATACCCGCTTAATAAAGGGTGGCAATATCACTTTGTTCAGCCCATCAGATGTGCCAGGTCTATATGACGCGTTCTTTGCTGACCAAAATGAGTTCGAACGGTTATATGCCATCTACGAAGCAGATGAAAATATTCGTAAGCGCACCGTTAAAGCGGTTAATTTGTTTAGTAAATTTGCCCAAGAGCGTGCTCAAACAGGGCGTATATACCTACAAAACGTAGATCATTGTAATACGCGCAGTGCCTTTGATCCGAAAAAAGCGCCAGTACGCCAAAGTAACCTATGCTTAGAAATTACCCTACCAACAGCGCCACTGAATGGCATTGATGATGCCAGTGGCGAAATAGCCTTATGTACGCTATCGGCCTTTAATTTGGGTGCTATAGAGGATTTGAGCGAATTAGAGAACTTATCAGATCTTATCGTTCGCGCCTTAGATAGCCTGCTAGACTACCAAGAATACCCTGTTCCAGCTGCCTATGAAGCGAGTATGAAACGCCGTACGTTGGGAGTAGGTGTCACTAATTTTGCTTATTACCTAGCCAAGAACGGCGCTAGGTATTCTGATGGTTCGGGTAATGCGCTCACTCACCAAACGTTTGAAGCAGTGCAATATTACCTGTTACAAGCCTCCAGTCGTTTGGCGCAAGAGCAAGGAGCTTGTCCCGCTTATGGTGATACTTTTTACTCACAGGGTATTATGCCTATCGACAGCTACAAGAAAGATGTCGATAAATTCTGCAGTCAGGAACTGTTGTTAGATTGGGACGCTTTACGCCAGCAAATCAAAGACCATGGTTTGCGTAATAGTACATTAACTGCCTTGATGCCTTGCGAAACGTCTAGTCAAATTACCAATAGTACCAATGGTATCGAACCGCCACGGGGCTACGTTAGTGTGAAGGCCAGTAAAGATGGCATATTGAAGCAGGTAGTGCCTGAATTTAAGCGTTTACGCGACTCCTATGAGTTGCTTTGGAGTATTCCTTCTAACGAAGGTTATCTCCAGCTAGTAGGCATCATGCAAAAATTTGTTGATCAGTCAATTTCTGCCAACACAAATTATGACCCAGCGCGTTTTGAAAATGAAAAAGTGCCAATGAAGGTCTTATTAAAAGATCTGCTTACTGCCTATAAGTATGGTGTTAAGACGTTGTACTACCATAACACCCGTGACGGTGCTAATGATGATCAAGACGATGGTTGTGAAAGTGGAGCTTGCAAGCTATAGCAAGCGCCGCCTTAGAATTTCTTTAAATTAAATTTATACTTACGAGATATCCATGGCTTACTCTACCTTCAATAAGGTTAAAAATGACGCGTTAAAGGAACCGATGTTCTTTGGTCAAAATGTTAATGTGGCCCGTTATGATCAACAACGTCATGCTATTTTTGAAAAACTAATTGAAAAACAATTATCTTTCTTTTGGCGTCCAGAAGAAGTTGATTTGTCCACTGACCGCAAAGACTTTATGGCCATGGCAGATCACGAAAGGCATATATTTCTCAGTAATTTAAAGTATCAAACTTTGCTAGACAGTGTTCAGGGGCGCTCTCCTAATATTGCATTTTTGCCTGTAGTGTCTTTACCAGAACTTGAAACTTGGCTTGAAACTTGGTCGTTTAGTGAAACAGTCCATAGCCGCAGCTACACTCATATTATTCGTAATGTGGTGTCTGATCCAGGTGTCATATTTGACGACATCGTCGATAATCCAGAAATTGTAAAACGTGCAGAAACAGTCACCCGTTATTATGACCTGTTTATTGAGATGTGCAGCCAATACAGTCTGCTAGGAGAAGGTGTCCATCAGATCAACGACAAAAAGGTCATCGTAAGTTTAACTGCGCTAAAACGTCAGCTTTACCTGACCATTGCTTCGGTCAATGTGCTTGAAGCTGTGCGCTTTTATGTAAGCTTTGCCTGCAGCTTTGCTTTTGCGGAGCGGGCTATAATGGAAGGTAACGCTAAAGTTATTAAGCTAATTGCCCGTGATGAAGCCTTGCACCTGGCAGGTACTCAACACATGCTCAACTTAATGGCGAGTGGTCAAGATGATCCAGAGATGGTGGCTATTGCTGAATCATGTAAAGACGAAGTGATAGAGATTTTCCGCGAAGCAGCGGAGCAAGAGCGAGACTGGGCTAAATATTTGTTTAGAGACGGTTCCATGATTGGTTTGAATGCTGAAATTCTCAGTGACTATGTGGACTATATTACTAACGTTCGTTTACGAGGTTTAGGGCTAGACGAAATATTTGATATTCGTTCTAACCCGTTGCCTTGGATGAATTCTTGGTTAGTGAGTGATAATGTGCAAGTCGCTCCTCAAGAAGCAGAGATCAGTTCATACTTAGTAGGCGCAATCGACAGTAATATGGAAGACGCAGACTTTGACGATTTTGACCTATGATAGCTGGGGTTTAGTTAGTGCCGGCACCTAAAGTGAAGCATGATGCTACAGTGACTATTAATGAAGTTCAAAGCTTCGTATACGGTGAAGAGTTTTCTTTACTGGATAGCATGGAAGAACACAAAATCCCCATCAGTTACAATTGTCGTGGGGGTTACTGTGGGAGCTGCAAAGTGCAATTAACTGAGGGCAAAGTGAACTGGGTGCAAGACAGTTTAGTGTGCCTAGAAGCAGGTGAAATTTTGGTCTGTTGCTGTGTGCCAGATGGCTCAATTAGCTTGACCATCTAGCAACAAGGGTGGGCTTTATCGGTTGATTCGGGCCTGCTTTAAGGTATCTGCAATGAGGAATGCCAGTTCTAATGCTTGGTCTGCATTGAGCCTTGGATCACAAGCTGTGTGGTAGCGGTCAGCTAAACCTTCGGCAGTAATGTCATGAGCACCACCCATACACTCAGTCACATTTTGACCTGTCATTTCAAAGTGTACACCACCCGCATATGTCCCTTCGGCAGCATGCACATCAAAGAAGCTTTTCACTTCCCTTAACACATCCTTTACTTGGCGAGTTTTGTAGCCCGTGTGAGTTTTGATGGTATTGCCATGCATGGGGTCGCTGCTCCACAGAACCTTATGACCTTCTTTTTCAACAGCCCTGATTAATGCTGGCAGGTGGGCTTCTACATTATCCGCGCCCATGCGGGCAATAATGTTAATGCGACCAGCTTCATTGTCTGGGTTCAGAACATCCAACAGGCGGAGCATATCGTCGGCTTGCATAGTTGGTCCTGCCTTGAAGCCCAAAGGGTTTTTAACACCACGTAAAAACTCTACATGGGCACCCTCTACTTGTCGGGTACGGTCGCCAATCCAGAGCATGTGGGCAGAACAATCGTACCAGTCGTTAGTAAGGCTGTCTTCACGAGTTAACGCTTGTTCGTAGTTCAAAAGTAAAGCTTCGTGAGAAGTATAAAGGCTTGTTTTATGAAGTTGTGGGGTGTTTTCAGCGTTAAGGCCGCAGGCATTCATAAAACTCAAAGACTGGTCGATCTGATCTGCTAAGTCCTCATAACGAGTGCCAAGCGGACTTGTTCGTACAAAATCTTGATTCCATTGATGCACTTTATTCAAATCTGCAAACCCACCTTGAGCAAAAGCCCGTAGCAAATTTAGTGTGGAGGCCGATTGGTTGTAGGCCTGCACTAAACGTTCTGGATCAGGTACGCGTGCTGCAGAAGTGAAAGCGGTACTGTTGATAATGTCACCCCGATAACTTGGCAACTCGACCCCATCGAAGGTTTCGGTGTCAGCTGATCTGGGTTTAGCAAATTGACCCGCCATGCGACCTACCTTCACTACCGGGCAACTACCTGCAAAGGTTAATACCACTGCCATTTGCAACATGACTTTAAAGGTGTCACGGATATTAGATGCGCTAAATTCTGCAAAACTTTCTGCGCAATCTCCACCTTGTAATAAAAAGGCCTGACCATTAGTCACTTGGGCCAATTGTTGTTTTAGCGCCCTAGCTTCTCCTGCGAATACCAACGGGGGTACTTGAGCGAGTTGCTGCTCAACGCGAGTTACAGCGTCTGAATTGGGGTAGTTAGGTTGCTGTAATATAGGAGAATCACGCCAGCTGGTTGGAGACCATGGTTTCATTAGGAGGGCCAAAAAAGGGATAGATTGAGCAATGCTTTTGGCAGTGCACGAAAAGTGACCATTTTATATCACGCCTACCCGTTAGGTTCAATCTGGCAATGCGCTTTTGTAACCTTTTTGTAACCTAAGGCGTAAGAAGTATGGCCACTAAAAATGAGCCCAGCAGGCTCACTTTATAATTTGGGGTGCTGGAGTACCTTTACACAGTTTACTTTCACTTACAATTGGATATATTATGTAACCAAAGGTAACTTAATATATCCAATTGTAAGTGTGCTCTTAACTGCGCCTTTGAATATTGCTCACATTGGGCATTTAGCTAATTTGGTGGTTAAACAAGCAATATGAGACTGATGAGTGGAATTTAATCAAAGTGCTCAAATTTTAATAGTGGAAGACGATGAGCGTCTTGCTGAACTGACTCGTGACTACCTAACTAATAACGGCCTTAGCGTGAGTGTTGAGCATAACGGTGCAGTTGCGGTGAAGAGGATTAAGGTGGAGCAACCAGATTTAGTTATCCTAGATCTGATGTTGCCAGGTAAAGATGGCTTGGGTGTATGCAGACTAGTGAGGCCAGCCTATAGTGGCCCAATTATTATGCTAACGGCCCGTACTGACGAATTGGATCAGGTGGTTGGGCTAGAGGTTGGTGCAGATGATTATATTTGTAAACCTGTAGCACCAAGGCTGCTGTTAGCTAGAATTAGCGCCATGTTGCGCAGAACTAACAAGTCAAAAGCGCTATCAGATACCAATCGTCACCAGTGTCTGGAGACTACAGACATCATTCTGGACGTCTTGTTATTGATAACTCAATGCGCGAAGCATGGTTAGGTGATGATGGTATTGAATTAACTAGTGCTGAGTTCGACCTGTTATGGCTACTTGTTAGCAATGCTGGGAGGGTATTGAGCCGCGAAGAGATTTTTTCTGCCCTGCGGGGTATTTCCTACGACGGCCAAGACCGTTCCATAGACGTAAGGGTGTCGCGTATTCGGCCTAAAATTGGCGATCATCCCGACCATCCACGACGTATAAAAACTGTCCGCAGCCAAGGTTATTTATTTGTTAAGGAAAATTAGATGGACTTACCGGTAAACCCCATGAACCCAATAAACCTGGGGAGTATGGAAAAACAAATGGCTATGCAGCAAGAGCTGATGGCCGCTATTTCGCATGAAATCAGAACTCCTGTGGCTCGATTAAGTTTTGCCCTGCAGTTATTTCAAGATGCCTTGGTAGAGGATAAAGTGGGTGAACGACACGAATATATGATGTCTTCCTGTAAAGGTATGTCGAAAGACCTCGAAGAAATTAATGATTTGGTTGCTGAAATAATGACCTATATTTATCTAGAGGATGGCGGGCCAAGGATTGTTTTTCAAAAAGTAGAAGTAAAGGCAGTTCTCATTAATATGTGTCTACAGTACTCCAGTTTAAACCCGCAGCTAGATATTAGTGTGGACCTGTCGCTTGATGATCTAATTATTGATGTGGAACCGGTGCAGCTAAGAAGGGCTTGTCAAAACTTGGTAGGCAATGCTGTTAAGTATGCCAAATCTACCGTAGCTCTTGGGTATCGATTAGATGGAGATATTTGTGTCTTAACCGTAGAAGATGATGGTCCAGGCATTCCAGAATTTGAATATGGCCGGATATTTGCACCCTTTACGAGGTTGGGTGAAAGTTGTAATCGCAGTGCTGGAGGGTTTGGATTAGGCTTGTCTATTGTTCGACGTATCGCTTATTGGCATGGTGGCCGGGCAATCACAGGTCGAAGCGAGGCTTTAGGTGGCGCTAGTATGATGATCCGATTACCTGTGCATCAACCTACAGAGAATCTTCGGGGGCCCTCAATGGCTGACCTAGTTGATTCGTCTGCTTAACACCAATTAACGTGGCTGCAGAAGTTTCCCGCGCAGTCACAAGAAAATCCATCATGTATTTGCTATCGGCTTGGTCGCTCCGCACGGCAGCATAGAGAGTGCACCAAATACCAGCTTTTGACATTGGTACGGCGGTGACATAACCCCTTTTACTGTATTCATCTAAGGCCCAGTTTGGCAAAGCACAGACCCCTCGTCCACTGGCGACTAGCTGCATCATCATCACTGTGAGTTCAGCATGCCTGATGGTGGCTGGTTCAACATCCGCAGGATCTAAGAATTGCACAAATACGTCTAACATGTCGCGGTCAACAGGATAACAAATGAGCGTCTGGTCAGCCATATCTTCTGCTTCTATGAAGGTTTTTTTGGCTAGTGGGTGGTTGTTGCTAACAGCAAGCACCGACTCGTAGCTGAACAAAGGCACATAGCTAATGCCAGATAAATCTTTTGGATTGGCAGTGATAACGAGATCTAATTCACCACTACGTAATGCTGGCAGAGGAGCAAAATTAAAGCCACTGGCCAAATCAAGTTCTACTTCAGGCCAATCAGCCCGGTAACGGTCTAAGCTAGGCATCAGCCATTGAAAGCAGCTGTGGCATTCTATAGCGATATTAAGGCGACCGACGGCGCCCGCAGCTAAGCGGATAATCTCACGCTCTGTGTTACGAATTTGTGGTAGCAAGTCGTCAGCAAGCAGTAACAATCGTTGACCTGCAGTGGTGAATTCTACAGGTTTGGTTTTTCGTATAAATACGTTTAAGCCAAGCTTATGATCAAGGTCTTTTATTTGATGGGATAGGGCCGATTGAGTAAGGAAGACCTTCTCAGCCGCATCTACCAGACTGCCTGTTTCCCTTAGTGCGACAAGTGTGCGCAGGTGTCGTAACTCAATCATATGGATTACTTATACCTTCGGTTCTAACAACAAAAACTCCATGAGTGCTTTTTGTGCATGTAAGCGATTCTCAGCCTCATCAAAAACCACGCTGCGCGGGTCATTGAACATATCGTTGCTAATTTCTAAGCCACGATATGCCGGCAAACAGTGCATAAATAGGGCGTCGGGCTGTGCTAAGTCCATTAGTGCAGGATTAACTTGGTAATCCTTGAAAGCAGCTTCTCTGGCTTTCTTTTCATCTTCTTGGCCCATAGACGCCCATGTGTCGGTCACAACCAAATGGCTTCCTATGACAGCCTGTTTAGGATCTTGTATTAGTTGAACTTGGTCGGTATTGTCAGCCATTAACTGTGCATTTGGTAAATACCCGTCTGGGCACGCCACGTTGAGTTTAAAGCCAAATTGTTTAGAGGCGTTAATAAACGAATGGCACATGTTATTACCATCACCGACCCAAGTGACAGTTTTGCCTTTGATTGCGCCTCGGTGTTCTACAAAGGTCTGCACGTCAGCCAATAGCTGACATGGGTGGTAGTCATCTGTGAGTGCATTAATCACTGGTACTTTGGAATGAACAGCAAACTCTTCTACTTGGCTGTGGGAGAAAGTACGAATCATCACCATATCAACCATGCTAGATATTACTCTGGAGCTGTCTTCAATGGGCTCTCCGCGACCTAACTGAGTATCTCGTGAAGAAAGGAATATAGCTTGGCCTCCCAGTTGAGCCATGCCAGACTCGAAGGATACCCGGGTACGGGTAGATGACTTTTCAAAGATCATCCCAAGCACGCGATTACGAAAAGGTTCGTATAGTTCGCCTTGATTGCGTATTTTTTTAAGTGCTATGGCGCGATTAATAACCCAGTTCAGTTCAGGTGGGCTTAAGTCTAATAAAGTCAAAAAGTGACGTGGTGACAAGTTGTGCATGTAAAATGGCCTCCTAAACTGAGAATGATAGGGGTAATAGTATGTGCTTGCAAATGTCTCGCCTGGTATTAGTCCAATAAGGCTCATAAATAGTGTCAGTCAGGTTTTTTTTGGCCAAATAATAACTGACTAAATTGGTAGGATATGGGTATAATTAGCGCATTGAATTATGCAACCATAAACGAGTGAGAGATAATTATGGATAACTTAGCCACAATCGCAACAATTAAAGAACAGATCGAAAGTAATGCTATTTTGCTATACATGAAGGGCACGCCTAAATTTCCTCAGTGTGGGTTCTCTTCACAGACAGTTCAAAATCTCATGAACTGCGGCGAACTCTTTGCATTTGTTAATATCTTAGAGCACCCGGCAATACGTGCTGAACTACCTAAGTATGCTAACTGGCCAACATTCCCCCAGCTGTGGATAAATGGCGAGCTAGTGGGCGGTTGCGATATTATTACCGATTTAGCTCAATCAGGTGAGCTAGCTGAAATGGTCAGTGCAGCTGCGCCTGCTAAGTCAGATACAGAATAAGTTTATACTTAAAAACTAACCATTATAGAGAAGCAACTATGAGCGTATTAGTCGGCAAGCAAGCCCCAGATTTTACAGTACCAGCGGTATTAGGTGATGGTACCATTGTTGATGACTTTAACCTTTTTGAAGCGATTAAAGGCAAGTATGGCTTGGTCTTCTTTTACCCATTAGACTTTACCTTTGTTTGTCCTTCAGAACTGATCGCACTAGATCACCGCATGGACGACTTTAATGCCCGTGGCGTAGAAGTGATTGGTGTTTCCATTGATTCTCACTTCACTCATAATGCGTGGCGTAATACAGCTATTAACGATGGCGGTATTGGTCCAGTTAAATACACTTTAGCTGCTGATATGGCCCACGACATTTGCCGTGCTTATGATGTTGAATTAGCAGATGGTAGTAAGGCTTATCGTGGTGCATTCATCATCGACCGTGAAGGCCAAGTGCGTTCGCAAATCATCAACGACCTGCCACTGGGCCGTAACATGGATGAATTGCTACGTTTGGTTGACGCCCTACAGTTTCATGAAGAGCATGGTGAGGTTTGCCCAGCTGGTTGGACCAAAGGTGATTCTGGTATGCAGGGCTCACCAGCTGGTGTTGCTTCTTATCTGGCAGAGAACGCCGACAAGCTTTAAGCTTGGATACTAAAAAACGCCTCGTTAACCTAGAGTTATCGGGGCTTTTTTGTAAATATAGTATGCCCAACCTTGCGGTGATGCTTATAGCAATTAGCTGCAGCATCAATAACCCTACTAATCGTCATTGCATAACCGTATGGGGCTGGTTAAAATTAGACTCTATTTTTTTCTGTTGTATATCACATTTATAAGGCACCTTGAATGGCCCCTACTTCTGCTAAAAAGAGTCCGAAAGTGACTCAAGCACCCGTTCCTATGCGCTTTGTTGGGCCTATAAAGATTAGTGCTCAAGCTAGCATAGATGCCGCATGGCAAGATAGGGTCTCGGTGCCGCTTGCCACCTATGAAATTCCCTTGTGGCACTCTGTAGGTCGTGGTGCGCGCTTGTCTACTTTGTGTACTGAAGGCATTAAAACTACTTTAGTTGACGAGCGTATGACTCGCTCTATTTTGTTAGAAGCTGATAATGCAAGTGAGGTCTTAGGTGCCTGGCGATCTATTCAGATGCGACAAGAAGAAATGCAAAGTATTGTTAGCCAAACCAGCCGTTTTGCTAAACTGATCGATATGAACATGCAAATCGTTGCTAATTTGTTGTATTTACGCTTAGAGTTTAATACTGGAGATGCTTCTGGTCACAACATGGTTACCCAGGCAGCTGATAGCCTCATGCAGTGGGTTTTGGAACAATATCCCCAACTTAACTATAGCTCTATATCAGCTAACTACTGCAGTGACAAGAAAGCCACTGCCGTTAATGGTATTTTAGGTCGTGGCAAATATGTTGTGGCAGAGTTAACTGTGCCGCGTGATTTATGCCAGCGCAAATTGCTTACAACGCCAGAGAAAGTGGTTGACCTCAACATTAAGAAAAACCTCCTTGGCACCCTAATGGCGGGTGGCTTGCGCAGTGCCAATGCTCACTTTGCCAATATGCTACTGGGTTTTTATTTGGCCACTGGGCAAGATGCGGCTAATATAATCGAAGGTTCACAAGGTATGGTTCATGCTGAAGTAAAAGCAGGTGATTTGTATTTTTCTTGCACCCTGCCCAATATTATTGTGGGCACTGTAGGTAACGGTAAAGGTTTAGATTTCGTCAAACAAAATTTGGCCAAGTTGGGTTGCTCTGAGGATGGGACAACGGGGGCCAATGCGCGGCGCTTAGCTCAAATTTGTGCAGCGACAGTTTTATGTGGAGAGCTGTCGTTACTGGCAGCACAAACTAACCCGGGTGAGCTTATGCAGGCCCATATGAAGTTAGAGCGATAGATGAACGATCAAACCAATCGCCGCAAACGTGAACATATCGAAGTCATCAACCGTGACCAAGGTGTAGAGCGTAATGGTCATTTTTTCGATGCTATACAATTGCAACATCGAGCTATGCCAGAATTAAACTTGAACGACGTTGACCCCAGCATAAAGGTGATGGGTAAGCAGCTGAGTTTTCCTTTATTGATTTCATCAATGACTGGTGGTGACGACGCCCTTGTTGCTAAGGTTAACCAACATTTAGCTGAAGCTGCTCAGATTACGGGTGTAGCTATGGGCGTAGGCTCACAAAGGGTGATGCTGGAAGATGCCAAAGCCGAGGCTAGTTTCGATTTGCGCCGTTATGCGCCAGACGCTCTTTTGTTTGCTAATATAGGTGCTATTCAGCTCAATAATGGAATGGGCTTTGAGCAGCTACAAAGGGCCATCGACGTATTGTCTGCGGACGCTATATTCTTGCATTTAAATCCATTACAAGAAGCGGTGCAGCCAGAGGGCGACACCAACTTTGCTAATCTAGCGCAAGCTATTGGTCATGCCCAGGCTCAACTTAATGTGCCAGTAGTGCTTAAAGAAGTTGGAGCAGGTTTGAGTGTGGCAGATATTGAGTTGGGGTTACGACATGGTATTCGCTGGTTTGATGTGGCGGGACGTGGCGGCACTTCATGGGCGCGTATTGAACAACAACGCCGTGAAGACGGGCATACCCTAGGGTTCACACTGCAAGATTGGGGTATTCCAACGCCACTGGCTATGAAAAATGCTCGTCCATACATGCAGCACGCAAATTTCATGGCCAGTGGTGGTTTGCGTAATGGGCTAGACTTGGTAAAGAGTGTTATACTTGGCGGCTGTTTAGGTGGTATCGCTAAACCCCTTTTAGCGCCAGCCATGGAATCTACGGCAGCTGTAGTTGTTGCTATTGAAGCACTAAAAAAAGAGTTTGTTACTGCTATGTTTTTGTTATCTGTAAGTAATGTAGATGATTTGCATTTAAACGATTCGCTCGTGCTTAGTGAACGTTAGTTTGAGACATTTGTATGTCATTAAGTTTTGTAGCAGGGAAGATTGAGAAGTTATATGCCCGTTGGTATTGATGATATAAGTTTTTATACCACTAACTTTAGCTTAGATTTGCAAGAGTTAGCGGCTAATAATGGCTCCGACGCCGCCAAATATACTGTTGGTATAGGCCAGGAACGCATGAGTGTGCCTGGTGCTGATGAAGATGTAGTCACCATGGCGGCTAACGCATGTGTGCCCTTGCTAGAGGGTATGAAAAAACGTGGCGAAGATCCAAGTGCTATCAGCACAATTTTGTTTGCCACAGAAACAGGGGTCGACCAATCTAAGGCTGCTGGAGTGTATTTGCATTCGTTGTTGAAGCTCAATCCCCGTTGTCGAGTGGTTGAACTCAAGCAAGCCTGTTATAGCGCCACCGCGGCCTTACAACTCGCAACGGCTTGGGTGGCCCGTAAGCGCAAAGAAAAAGTACTCGTGATTGCTTCTGATATTGCTCGGTACGACCGTCAGAGCCCTGGGGAAGCTACTCAAGGTTGTGGGGCTGTTGCGATGATAGTAAGCGCTAATCCAAGGCTCATTGAGCTTGATCCAGAAACCGGTATTCACACTGAAGATGTGATGGATTTTTGGCGCCCTAATTATCGCTCTACAGCGTTAGTCGATGGGAAATATTCCACCAAGGTTTATTTACGTTGTGTGCGTTCTGCGTGGCAAGATTTTCAGCAGCAAAGTGATCTAAAATTTAGTGACTTTGACTATTTTTGTTATCACTTACCGTTTAGTCGTATGGCTCAAAAGGCCCACAATCACCTTGCTAATGGTAATGCCCACCAACTTAGTGCTCAGACATTAGAAGGCCAAATCTCATCTAGCCTTATTTATAATCGTATTACGGGTAACAGTTACACGGCTGCTATGTATATTGGGTTGATTTCTTTGTTAGATAATACTGCTGCTGATTTAGTTGGTAAGCGTATCGGCTTCTTTAGTTATGGCTCTGGTAGCGTCGGTGAATTTTTCACAGGCACCCTCGTAGACGGTTATCAAGACATGCTGCATAAGCTACGTCACCAGAATATGCTTGCGGCACGACAAGCACTTAATTATGCCGATTACCAAAAAATGTATGCCTTTGAAGTGCCCACAGACGGTGGTGATCATAAGTTTGAACACCAAACTAATGGTAAATTTCGGTTAACAGGTATTAGCCAACACAAACGCCTTTATCAGGTGCAATGACAGCGCCTGTTTCAGTGTCTCCTGTAAATTCGAAGTCCCTTCAAGATTGGCTTCCTTGCACCCGCGTTAGGGTGCCGGGAAAAGTTATTCTTAGTGGCGAACATGCCGTTGTCTACGGCGCACCTGGCTTAGCGTGTGCTATTCAAAAATATGCTTTTGCTAAAGTTACCAGTAATAAAATGTATGGGGTGCACCTTAAGGTACCCGAATTTGGTATTGATCAACAATTTAGCTACTTACAACTTTCTAAGTTAGCCCAACAAACCCAGTCTCGTCATCAGCAATTTCTGAACAACACCAAGCTTTTATCAAGTGTGGTGTTAAACCCCGAAGAGTTTTTTGCTGCAGCCATAGGTGCTAGTGGCTTGGTTGATCTATTATCAAACCTACATGCCCTAAATGCTGGCCCAACTACTGGCTCAACTGCTGGTATAACGATCGAACTTACCATGGATTTGATTGCTGGCGGTGGCATGGGCTCATCAGCAGCTTTGGTTGCGGCCATGTTAGCCGCGTCTTTTAAACACCTAGGTCAGCCATTAACTTTGGCTGAGCTGATTGCAAAAACAACCCAAAGTGAACATTGGCAACATGGTCGTTCTAGCGGCCTAGATCCTTATGTTTGTGTCATGGGAGGGGTTCAGCAATACCAAAAGGGCTTTGGTGAGCGCCAGATACTAAAGTTGTTAGTACCCTGCTATTTAGTGACTACGGGCAAACCACTTAGTTCTACGGGTGAATGTGTTGAAGCTGTTAAACAACAAGGTTTTCCGCGTAGCCTATGGGATCAATTTTGTACTGTGCAACAAAACTTGCTTAATGGCATGCATCTAAATCAACAGACCGACATGCTAGCGGCCATTCAGGCTAACCACCGGTTATTACACCAGATAAACATTGTGCCTATGGCTGTATGTAAGTTTATTGACAGTATAGAATCCTATGGTGGGGCTGCAAAAGTCTGTGGTGCAGGCAGTGTGGCAGGTAACCATGGAGGCTTGGTGTTGGCCATGGGGGTAGATCAATCTGTTCTTGAACAACTGGCTCTAAGCTGCGGTTATGTTGTGCAAGAAATGCTTCCAGACCTTGAGGGGGTGTTTTATTTTAACTAGCTCAAGCGTGATCTCTTCTGCTCCAGCCAATACCATGCTTATGGGGGAGCATGCTGTATTGTATGGCCATAGCGCGCTTGTTTGTGCTTTAACACGGCGCATTTACGTTAAGGCAAATAAGCGTACAGATGGATTAGTTGTTGTTCAGTCCCAATTAGGCCGTTTTGAATGCCCAGTGGTCGAACTGGAAGCGCATTTATATCAAAGTTCACCGTTTAGCTTCGTACTCCAAGCTCTTGTCTGTTGTGAGCTGGATACAGGGTTACACTTAGTGATTGAGTCAGACTTCGAGCACACTTTAGGTCTAGGCTCGTCGGCAGCCGTCACTGTGGCCACTTTGGGTGCTTTAGAACTGCTTGTTAAAGGCAAGTTTGATGCTTGGTTAGTAATGCGCTTGGGGGTAGAGTCTATCCGTAAAGTCCAAGGTAGAGGCTCTGGTGCAGATGTTGCTGCGAGTGCGTTAGGGGGCATTATTAAGTTTCAAGCTAAGCCGATTACTGCTCATAAGGTTAACCTTTCTTCTTTAGCATGGCGCAGCGCTCCACGCTTACTGCTAGTTTACTGTGGTTACAAAACGCCTACTCCCACCGTTATTGAGCAAGTACAGCAAGCAGCGGCTTATGAACCGAAGCGTTTTACCCAAATTTATGAACAGATGGGCGCCTGTGTGACCACTAGTGTGCAGGCATTAAAAAATGAGGATTGGCCAATTTTTGCTGAATCTATGGGCCAATACCAAAACCTTATGCGTAACCTTGGAGTGAGCGATCATACTATCGAAGCTATTATTGAGTTGGGTCGTAAACAGGTAGCAGTTGGCGCTTTGTTTGGTGCTAAAATTTCAGGGTCAGGCCTAGGCGATTGTGTTTTACTGCTAGGCAGCGAGCAGTTAGATTGGCCCCATGCTCAAATGTCAGTACAAATAGACCCACAAGGCCTACGCCAAGAAACCCACTTGCCCAGCCAAGCAGCGTATGAGAAAAAATTATGAGCCAAAACTCAAAAATATCCTTATCTGTCAATAATTGGGTTAATCAAGTGCTGGGCGCAGCTAAACATAATGTGCCCGCTGCCCAAGCCAGCGCGTACGCTCCCAGTAATATAGCCCTAAGTAAATACTGGGGTAAGCGTGAGGCTAGTTTTAATTTACCCGTAACTAGTTCTTTGTCTATCTCCTTAGCGAAGCATGGCACTAACACAGGCCTATCAGTGATTGATGCTCTAGCACATCAAGTGATACTCAATGGTGAAGAAGTTGATGCAACTGGAAACTTTGCTATTAAAGTGACCCAGTGGTTAGATAGAGTGTTGCCAAGGAATTTAAAATTACGTATCGACACTGTTAATACGGTACCAACCGCAGCAGGATTAGCCTCATCTGCCAGTGGTTTTGCAGCATTAACCTTAGCTACGAACTCACTTATGGGCTGGCAGCTAACGAAACGTCAGTTGTCTGCGTTAGCTCGTTTAGGCAGTGGCAGTGCCAGCCGCTCCCTATGGCATGGCTTTGTTAAATGGCAAGCTGGAGAACAGGCAGATGGAAGTGACAGCGTCGCCTTTCCACTGCAGCAGCAATGGCCACAGCTAAAAATGGGTTTATTAACTATTTCTAGCCAAACAAAAGCTGTTTCTTCTCGTGAAGGGATGGCCAGAACTATAGCTACTTCGCCTCTATACAAACAATGGCCACAACAAGCTGAGTTAGATCTTGCTGTTATTGAAGCCGCTATAGAAGCAAACGATTTTGAAACGATGGCTAAAACAGCAGAGCATAACGCCATGAGTATGCATGCCACCATGTCTGCTGCGTGGCCACCACTAGTTTATTGGCAACCTGAATCTTTAACACAAATGCAAAAAGTGTGGCAGCTACGTGAACAAGGGCTCCCTCTTTACCTGACTATGGATGCTGGCCCTAACCTTAAACTGCTTTTTGAAGCCAAACATCAAACGGATGTCGAGGCTGCTTTTGCCGAAGTTCAAATCATCTCACCGTTTGGTACAACCTGCTAAGTTTAGGTTCAGTGCATGCTAATAGTATGGTGAGTGGGCAGTGTAGGTAAGCTGCTTTATCTTGGTACAGTGCAAGGAAAATTAATGAGCCCTATAGCAGATACCCCCAAACCACCTTATTACGCAGTGATTTTTTCCTCAACACTAGCCTCAGTTGATGTTGGTGTAGACCATGATTACGGTGCCACAGCACATAGAATGGTTGAATTAGCTGCGCAGCAGTCTGGTTTTTTAGGTATTGAATCAGCCAGAGAGGAGGGTGACCTAGATTTCGGTCTTACCGTTTCTTACTGGTCTGATTTAGAGTCCATCAAACAGTGGAAAGCTAATGTGGAGCATTTGGAGGCGCAGAGGCTTGGGCATAGGTTGTGGTATCAATCGTTTAAGGTGCGCATAGCTAAAGTTGAACGTGACTATGGTGTCTGGTAGTAACCGTCAATCAGTAATATGTTGGTTATACTAACAAGGTTGTTTATCCCTTTAGAGGCTGAATCGTCACTAAAAATAACGCTAAATTATTGATATTTATAGTTAAATTATAGCTAAATTGTAGTTAAATTCTATTTAGTTAAGGTGCAAAAATTAACTTAATAAAGTTGTTCTAAGAGGGTTTGAATGCGCAGTAAATTCTTGTATCCTTCGATATATTGAATGGGTAGATTATCGCTGCCTAGGAAATTAGTAGCGACTCATTACTTTATAACCAAGGCCACTGGTTTGCATAGTTGTTAATAAACGAGAATGGGAAAATGAAAAAAATTGCCCTAGATGCGATGGATGTACGTATTTTGTGTGCGGTTGAAAACCATGGAAAAATTAGCAAATTTAAGCTGGCAGAACTGGTTAATTTGTCACCAACGCCTTGTTGGGTTAGGCTCGATAAGCTTAAAAAACTAGGCATAATTACTGGCTACAGAGCTGATATTGAGCTTGGCCGGCTGGTTGATTTAACTAAAGTGATTGTCACAGTGTCCCTAAAAACCCATAAAAAAACTGACTTTGATCGGTTTGAATCTTACATACGTGAGATTGATGAAATCATAGAATGCTACGCCACTGGCGGTGGCTCAGACTACGTAATGACAATAATAACAAGAAATCTAGTTGATTTTCAGGTTTTAGTTGAGCAGCTAGTCAACGAAGAAATTGGTATCGACCGTTATGTCATTTACATTGTCACAAAACAGGTTAAAAAAACCACCCCAAACCTAGCAATACTTCTGCATCAGTAGCCCCAATAAAGGGCTAGTCTTGTGTTACGCTTTGTTACACCCTTCCACGTTACTGCAGATGTTTTATGAACTGTTTGTCTAAGGCAGTCAACAACATTGCAAGTTGCTTTTAACTACCTCATATCCGTTTATATAAACTTCTTATTGTTGCAAATCAGTCTAAACAGTCTTCTAAAACGGCTTATTTAGTCTGTTTTAGAGCCTGACTTCACCTATAGTCTGGTTTTAAAATTTAGCTTGAAATTATGCCTGCTAATACTACCTAAAGACTCTATGAGGAATACCCCATGACAGCACCTAAAGAATTTGGTTTTGGTACGCAGATTCGCAAGTCGCCTTACTTTGATGCAACGATTCGTTGGGGGGCACAAGATTTTTCTGTCTATAACCACATGTATATTCCCAGGGACTTTGGTAATCCTCAACAAAACTTTTGGAATTTGGTAAATGACGTCATCTTATGCGATGTTGCTGTAGAGCGGCAGGTAGAAATTACCGGTCCAGATGCTGCAAAGTTTGTTCAGCGCCTCATTTCGCGTGACCTTTCAAAATGTGCCATAGGCCAGTGTAAATATGTTCTGCTTACTAACGCTCAGGGTGGCATTTTAAATGATCCTATAATGCTTCGTTTGGCTGAAAACCACTTTTGGATCTCTTTAGCTGACAGTGATATTTTATTCTGGGCTCAAGGAGTTGCTGTGAACTCTGGACTGGATGTGAATATTAGTGAACCTGATGTGTCTCCTTTACAGTTACAAGGCCCAAAGTCTGGTGAAGTTATGCAGGCATTGTTTGGTGCAAGTATTGTTGATTTGAAATATTATTGGTTACGTGAATATGAGTTAGATGGTATTCCTTTAATCGTTTCTCGTACTGGTTGGTCAAGTGAGCTGGGTTATGAGCTGTACTTACGCGATGGTTCTAAAGGCGACCTTTTGTGGGAAAAAATTATGGCAGCAGGCAAACCTTTTGGTATAAAGCCTGGTCACACCTCTACTATTCGTCGCATAGAAGGAGGCATGTTGTCCTATCAGGCTGACATGGATATCAATACCAACCCTTATGAACTGGGGCTTGACCGTTTAATTGATGTGGATGCAGATATTAAATTTATTGGTAAGGCTGCCTTACAAAAAATTCGCCAGCAAGGAGTTACCCGTAAGCATGTGGGTTTAACTATTGATGGCGCAGTAATAGTGGGTTCTAACACCCGCTTTTGGAACTTAGAGAAAGATGGCAAGGTGGTAGGCAGGGTCACATCTGCCGTTTATTCGCCTAGGCTGGAAAAAAAACATAGCCTTAGCCATGGTCAATGCAGAATATTCCTCATTAGGCACAGACTTTTTAGTCGTCAAAAACAATGCCACGGATATGGATAGAGCCATGGCGACAGTGGTAGAAAAGCCTTTCTTTGATCCTAAAAAGAAATTGGCCGCCAGCTAAACAGTGCTGCGCTGCCTTAGGATTGGTCGCAACTGATGCTAATAAAGCTAATAAGATAATCTAGGACACTAGCATATGACCACTAAGGACTTAAATGAGCAGCTGATTGTGTTGGCTAAAATCAATGCCCAAGGTGTTCTGCGGCTCACCTTGAACAATCCTGCCAGGCGTAATGCTTTGTCGGAAGCAATGCTAGGTCAATTGCATCTAGCCATCACTAACGCTGCTGATGATCCACTAGTGCGGGTTGTGGTCTTGGTGGCTAACGGGTCAGTTTTTTGTGCTGGACATGATTTAAAGGAGTTAACCCAAGGTCGTAAAGACAGTGATAAAGGGCGAGCATATTTCACCAAAATAATGCTGCTGTGCTCAACCTTGATGCAAGCAATCGTCAACAACCCTAAGCCCATCATTGCTGAGGTAGCTGGCGTTGCTACTGCTGCAGGCTGTCAGCTAGTGGCTAGTTGTGACTTAGCGTACGCAGCAGAAAATGCCTTATTCAGTACCCCAGGGGTAAACATCGGTTTGTTCTGCTCGACTCCTATGGTGGCATTATCGCGTAATGTAACTAATAAACATGCCATGGAAATGCTGTTAACCGGAGACATGATTGGTGCCCAAAGAGCGGCTGAAATTGGCTTGATCAACGCGGTGACCACGGTCGATGAGCTGACCTTAAGAACGATGGAAGTTGCCACGAAAATTGCGGCTAAATCCAGTGATACACTGGCCATTGGTAAGCGTGCCTTTTATGGGCAGGGTTCAATGTCTTTACCAGAT
>MDSY01122160.1_pt1 | contig 59765 bp, 57 predicted proteins | sample 811131 | NCBI WGS metagenome assembly MDSY01 (sample SAMN05326643, study PRJNA326480) | marine metagenome | isolation source: seawater | place: Atlantic Ocean: South West | collected 2010 | reverse complement strand
TTTTATTAATACCAATTACTCTTAGTAGGAAAGCGCCATAAGGAACCTCGCGTGTTCACTATTAGCTGCCTTTCTATCACATAGTATATTCGTATAATGTATATTATGTTAAGTAGACTCTGTTTTAATTGAGTATTATAAGAAAGTAGGTACTGACTTCAATATATTAAAAGACATATCTTTTTTATTATTACGGTGCATATAAATAAAAACTTAGAGTAAGAAATTCGTGACTTGTCTTTATTATGTGATATTACTTGCAAAGTTTTATATATCGGCTAACCTTAACTAATAAGTTAAATGATGGAGAACAAAAAATGAGTTCGCAGAAAGACGGTAGTGAAAAGGCATATACAGATGACGAAGTTAATAAATTCTTGAAAGCAGAACTACCCCACTGGTACCTTGAGAAAGGCTGGATACGACGTAAATATAAAACTACGAGTTGGAAAAGTACTCTAATGGTGGTGAATACTGTTGGCCACTTAGCAGAAGCAGGGTTTCATCATCCTGATATGGCCATTTCTTACGCTTTTGTTATCGTCAAATTAACTAACCATGCTGCTAAAGGCATAACCGATAAAGACTTTGAATTAGCGAAAAAAATTGAAGAAGTCATTATGTGGCAGCCTGGTAAAGAGGGATTAGCCCTACCCGGTACACCGGACGATGCTAGGTTTAAGTACATTAAATATGATTAACCAATATATGGATAAAAATAAATAATGGTTATTAAGACAGAAGCACCTCTAAACGTCTTAGATGAGCCATTATCAGTCTGTAGTGAGGAGCCTCTTACAGGTTTTTTCAGAGATGGGTGCTGTAATACTAATGATGATGACATTAGTTCGCACACCATTTGCGTAGAAATTTCAACGGCCTTTCTCGAATATTCTCGGTTCAAAGGGAATGACCTCACAACTCCAGTCCCTGAGTTTGGGTTTCCTGGTTTAAATGAGGGAGACCGCTGGTGTTTGTGCGCACAACGCTGGCTTGAGGCATATAATCAAAAAATGGCACCCCGAGTTCACCTCATGAGCACACATAAAAAAGCGCTTGAAATCGTTCCTCTTAACCTTTTAAAACAGTTTGCCATTGACCTAAACTAGGACTCCATATTTAGAATAACTCGCTTCTCTCACCATAGGCGTTCATGTACTCGCATATTTCAAACTAAAACTTTACGTAATAACTTTAATATATCGGCCAATTTTACATCAGGCTCTGATAAAATAAAAAATCCCACAAGATTGAATTAACCCATAAAGGAAATATGAATATGAAAATCCATTCTTTATCTGTGCTGGCAGTTTCAAGCGCGACCGTTTTTAGTCAGTCAGCTTTAGCGCATTCTGGTCATGACCACAACTTTTGGGCTAGTAGCGCAATACATAGCCTGACCCTTTTAGGCCTTTTGATGCTTAGTGGTGCAGCAATCTACTCAGTTAATAAACATCTGGGCCGCAAGAAAATTTCTTCTCAAGTCGCCAAATAATATAGAGGTATAACTACCATGTTACATTCAATTTTTTCACAATTAGACTCTTTTTTGATATTTGATACCGCCGCTGCACATTGCGATATTCCCTGCAAAATTTATGATCCTTCAACCGCACAAATAGCGGCATTAAGTGTTATTCGTTTTTTAGACTTAATTAATGAGCTCGATGGAGCATCATTATCTTTATCCGACCAAGCAAAGTTAAGTCGTTTAGTATCAGAAAAAGAAACTCATGCGGCAAAAGTAAAAGATGAAGTCCGTGTTATCTGGGGTGACTATTTTAAACAACCACAGTTTGAGAAGTATCCAAATGCAAATGAACTAGTGCATAACATTATGCTTACTGGCTCAGCCTGCAAAACAACTATTGACCGTGCCAATGGTGAAAAACTATTGGCCCTAGTTAATGAATTTGCAGATGCATTTTGGAAAACAAAAGGAGTTGATACTTTCACAGCTGAATGTCCTTACCCACCATCAGAACAGGTTGTTTACCCTAAACTAGGCTAATCGTCCGAATGCTTCATTTTGGTATCCATAAAATACAGGGAGAGAGCATGCTCCCTGTATTTAAACATAATGATTTTGTAATGAGCTTTTCTTACTGTAAGACACACTACAAAATAAATGACGTGGTCATCATTCAGCATCCCACGCTAGGTAAGATCGTTAAACGAATAATAAGTATTGAACAGAAAAGTGTGATGCTCGTCGGTGACAATCTTCTGGAATCCACATCTACACAGGCCATGGGCTCACAACCGTTAAGCCGAATTCAAGGACGAGTCATTTGGCATATAAGCGCAAAACAGCCATTAACTTAGTGAGAATAAACGACAACAGTCATGAAGTTGGCTAGGGAAACTAGTGCTGGGAAGGTCCGTTGTTTAATAAATTGTATGCCAGCTTTTACCTTTTGCATATCACCCTTATGCTCCAAATAATCGTACTTCTACGCCACGACCTTGTATCATATGTTCATTTTTAACATGTTTTAGGTTTTTATAATGAAAGTATGTGGTGTTGAGTTAAAAGGTAATGATGCTGTCATATGCTTAATGTTATTTGAGGATGGCCTTTATACTTTACCTGAATGTAGGGTTAAGAAAATTAGCATATCCGATGCTACGGACAAGCAACATCTTCAAAAATTCCAATTTGATTTTGCAAAATTAATGGCAGATTATAAGGTGGACCATGTTGTTATAAAAGAACGAATAACACGAGGTAAATTTGCAGGTGGGTCGGTAAGCTTTAAGCTTGAAGCGAGTATTCAATTGATTGAAATCCTTAATGTAACTTTAATATCATCTGCTAAAATCAAAGAAACTCTAAAAAATAGTGACACCAGTATGAATTTTAAAGATACCGGTTTAAAACAATTTCAAGAACAGGCGTTTATGGCTGGGTTTTCCTATATAGAAAACCTTTAATTCTCCCCCGCTCTTTCCTTAAAAAAATCAGCCACATCCTCACTCTTCAGTGTTATTGGCATTGGCGGTAAACTCCGTAAAAATAGTTTGCCATATGGTTTAGTCAAGAACCTCGGGTCACATAACACAAGCACGCCATAATCTGAGCCATCACGAATTAGTCGCCCAATACCCTGTTTAAGCTGAATTACCGCAGCTGGAATTTGAATTGATGTGAAAGGGTTTCCGCCTCTCTTTCGTAAATGGTCAATTTTAGCCTGTAAAATAGGATCGTCAGGTGCAGCAAAAGGGATTTTATCAATTAAAACGCAAGATAATGCCTCCCCTCTCACATCTACACCCTCCCAAAAGCTGTTTGTCCCTAACAAAACTGCATTACCGTGAGAACGAAACTCAGTTAACAAATGACTTTTTGATGCACGGCCTTGCACCATTAATGGGTAGTTTGAACCTGCTAATGCTTCAGCAACTATATTTAGTGCTCGATAACTAGTAAAAAGTAAGAAAGTGCGGCCCTGACTATATTCGATCATTTCTTTACTTATTTCTATAATATATTTTAAGTAATCAAGATGGTTTGGGTCCACGGGAATTGAAGGCATATACAAGAGGCTTTGTTTTTCAAAATCAAAAGGACTTGGCCAGACAACATTGTGCGCTTCACTGATTCCTAATTGGCTACTAAAGTTTTTAAGCTTTCCTGCAATTGTTAAAGTAGCAGAAGTAAAGACCCAAGCTTGTCTCTTTTGATCAATCCATTTATGGAAATAATCACTTATATTATGTGGGGTCGCATGGAGTGTCATGCTCGTAGAGCGGATATCTGCCCACAAAACCAAGAGGTCATTTTCATGTTCTTGGTCAAATAATCGTAGTATATTTAATATACCAACAGAACGTGTATGGCACTGTTCTAGGCCTTTGCCTCTCTCAGCAGCTTTTGCTAGTTGTTCTGACAGATCTTCAATAGATTCCAATAAGCTTGCTAACTTGCTCTCAACTCCCATTTTTTCGAGTAAGGACATCCATGGCAGTCTTTGTTCTTTTTCACCCAGGCTTAACCTGAAAGCCCTTAAACTAGATTCAGTTTTATCAGCATGATCTTGTAGAGATGCCATATCTGCTGCATCTTTAGTCATTTCTCTAACAGAATCTCGGCACAACTCTTGAATTTGATGGCTACTAATTCGGTCACCTAAAAATTGTGTAGCAATGTCAGGTAACTGGTGGGCTTCATCAATGATATAGCCATCGGCACTCGGTAAAACTTCACCTTGACCGGATGACTTTAAGGCCATATCTGACATTAACAAGTGGTGGTTTACAACTAATATATCTGTTTCTTGTGCCGTTTTCCTAGCTTCATTTATGAAGCATTCTGTATTGTTGGGGCATGCTTGACCTAAACAGTTATCAACTGTCGATGTGACTTTGGACCATAGGCTGGATCCATCTTCAAGTATATCTTCCTCACTTAGATCTCCCGTTCGTGTTTGCCCTGCCCAGACTTGTAAGTCATAGAGAGTATCAGAATATTGGGATTGTAAAGGGTCATGTTGTGCCATATCTAGCCGGTAGTGACAAAGGTAGTTACTCCGACCTTTTAACAAGGCAGCTTGGAATGGAACTGCTAGTGCTTTCCTTAATGTTGGTATGTCGCGGCTGAATAATTGGTCTTGTAGATTCTTGGTTCCAGTTGAAATAATAATTTTCTGACCGGATAAAATTGCTGGAACTAGATATGCAAAAGTTTTTCCTGTCCCAGTTCCAGCTTCAGCTATTAAAACTGTACTATCAGCGAGAGTATCAGCAATAGTATTTGCCATTTCTAACTGTTGTGGTCTTGAAGCGTAGCCGTCAATATGCTGCGATAACAAACCTCCGTCATTAAAAACGTGTGCTATTTCTTCATGCATCATTCAATATCCATGAGGCGTTGATGATCATTTCCGATAGCGCCTAACAAATTAATTAAAGTACAGATAAAATAACGGCCCAGATAGCGGGCTATGTGGACCATTACTCTCTTAGTCAAAATACCTTAATATTTATTTTGCTAATGCTCTCTCATAATATTTATGGACTAACTTATCTTGGTTCTCTAATAAGTAATCAATGCTAGGCTCATTATTCATTGCCTTTTCAAGGGCTTTACGTGTTGCTTCACGATGAATGTTAAATAAAGCTTCATGATCTAAGTCTTCGACAGTTATGATATCTGGGTGTAACCAAACAGAAACTATAATTCCCAACTCATTCGCTCTTTCTTTTGGAATTGTCCCATTACGAACAGCATCTAGTACTCCATTAGCAATTGCACCTTGAACTGTACCTAATAAAATAGTTGTGTACGCATTACTTTTCACGGTAACTTTACTAACCATTAATGTAGCAGGACGAACCATGACATCAGTATTCATTAATGCTAATACGCGTGAATGACCTTTAACCTGGTCACCCATCAAATTAGCAAATGCGCTGCCGAATGGACCATCTAACTCACCGATGAGAACTTCAGGTTCAGCAGCAGTAAATGGTGGGCCACCGGCTATTAAACATTCACCAGCACGCATTACAATTTTCTCACTCATAGGTATACTCCAGTAATAATTAATAAAATAACCAAGCTTTCTTATTCCTTATGAACAAAACTACTTGGGTAATTTACTAATTATCCTTGTCTACTTAACTTGTCGCAAGTAACATTACTTTATAGTCAGATTAAACAACGTCAAGATCAACAATAAATTTGTAAAATTGAGAAGCATAATTTAAGAAATAGATGCTCCTCATATCAGAATTCGTGGCTAACAGGCGATTTGATATTCAAAAAGACGTTTAATCAAATAATGTCTAAAACTTCACGGACATAACTTGTAAGACACACACACCCACAAGGTATTGCGGGAAGTGAATGTAAGTTTTATTGGTTCTTAACTGGTTGGTTGGGATGCCCAGCACTGTATACTTACAAATATGGCCACCTTCTCTTGCGAAGACGACATTTACCTTTTTAATTGGTATAAAGTAAGTTGCTCAATAGTCGTATTATATGACGAAAGCTTTATCCACAATGGATCTCGATTTAGTGCTTTTTAAACAATTGATGCCATCATTTTCTCAAACTGCTGACTTTATGCAAAATAGAGCAGAGGTTATAAATATAAACTATAGGGTTTCATAATGAATATTGGTGCACTTATTATCGGTGATGAATTATTGTCAGGTAAACGTCAGGATCAACACTTTAATCATTTACAATCTGTTTTAGCCGAACGTGGGCTAGAGTTAAGCTGGACTATTATAGTAGGAGATGAACAAGAGCAATTAGAACGTTTTCTAGCCTTTAGTATGGCTACTGATGACCTGGTCTTTAGTTTTGGTGGGATAGGGGCAACACCAGATGATAGAACAAGACAAACAGTAGCTAAAGTAAATGATGTGGATTTATACCCCCACCCGGAAGCCGTAGCAGAAATTGAAAGTCAGTTTGGTGAACGTGCCTACCCAAACCGTATCCTAATGGGACATTTGCCTTTTGGTAGTCGTATTATTCCTAACACCATTAATCGAGTTCCTGGGTTTTCCTTCAACGACCATCACTTTATGCCTGGTTTTCCGGAAATGTCTTGGCCTATGATCCAGTGGGTACTAAATAATCATTATCCAAGCTTGAAAGATACGGCGCCACAAGACGAACAGATTATATATGTTCTCAATGGTAGGGAATCTGACCTTCTGCCGGTTATGACAAAGATTGTCAAAGATTTTCCTCTTTTACGGTTTTCTAGCTTGCCTCACCTTGGCAAAACCCCACATATTGAATTTAGTCTTCGCGGTCATACCGAGCAGATCAATAAAGCTATGTATTTGTTGAAAGCTGCTATCAAAAAAAACAACCTTTCTTGGTCAAATCAGTTAGATAAAAAATAAAACCAGGTTGGTAAAGTGACTAAGCTGAATAAAGTGGTGACTGTAACTGCTGCTGCATATAGCTCTGTATCAAGGTGATATCTTTCGCTGATTACAACACCAAAAATCATAGTAGGCATTGCAGCCACGATAACAACTTCATTAATCAACCCACTTTCCAAGCCAATAAAGTGGCTTAAGCCCAGTACTACCATGGGGACTATGAGTAGAGAGGTAGTAATAACGGGAAGTAGTAAGGGAATAAAACGAATATGTAAACTTTTCCATTTGATACTCATACCTAAAACGATCAACATTAAAGGAACTACAGCGCCAGAAAGAGTCGACAGACCACTGTAAATATAGCTGGGCTGTTCTAGACCCGTGAGATTAAAAGTAACACCTAAAGCTACAGCCCAAAGCGGTGCGACTTTTATTAATTCTTTGATCGGGTGAACATCAGTTTTATTATCACCATAATAGCGAGCAATTAACATGCCGAAAGATAATAAAATTGGAGTACAGGCAAATAAATCATACTGCAATACCGTAGCTCTTGAACTAGGGCCGAGCACTTGCTCTAATACAGGTAAACCTAAGTAAGTTGCATTGGGAAAAGATGACGCCAATAACAAAACACCTCTTTGTTCATTGCTACAGTTTAGTCCCTTTAAAATAAGCCAAGTGATGAGTAAGCCACTTAAAACCCCACAGGCTGCTAGGAAAGAAATAAATAGTGAGGATTGGTTCAGAGGTGCATCCCAAATAACATTCAGGACCATAGCGGGTAATAAAATATAAAAGACAAGATCAGTTAATGCACGCCGATGAGCTAATGGTGAAATATGCGTGGGTGCATAAGACTTCCATAAACTACCACAGGCAATAAGTAGTGACATTTGAATGAGGGCGGTTAGCATGAACAAAAAACCAATTTGATAATAAAGCTGGCTCCTAACAAAACCGATATAAAAAGTGTAACTCGATGCTATTCAGGAGGTAAATTAAGATTGTTGTAGTTTGAATTTAATATTTCACAACACTTCTCGCTTGACTATACTACGATCCATAAAGTTACCAGCAATACTTTCATGGACTGACAACAAGGCCGGAATAACTAATAAAACTAAAACCGTGGCAAACATTAACCCAAAAGAGATTGAAACAGCCATAGGTATCAAAAACTGGGCTTGACGTGAGGTTTCAAATAACAGAGGCGTTAAACCACCAATGGTGGTCAAAGAAGTTAATAATACCGCCCGTAGTCGATGGGTGGCAGCAGTGATAATAGCCTCTGTTGTTTCAATGCCTTTTTCTCGTTGCTGTTTAAAAAAAGTTACTAAAATTATGGAATCATTAACGACAATACCTGACAATCCAAATATACCAAATAAAGATAAGATTGTTAAATCAATACCCATTAACGCATGGCCGAATAAAGCACCTATTAATCCAAATGGAATGGCTGCCATAACCACTAGTGGCCAACCATAAGATGAAAAGACCCATGCTAAAATCAAATAAATCAAAACAAATGCTAATGCTAAGCCTTGTTTCATTTCACTAAGTGTCTCGGCCTGATCTTCTGCGCGACCATCAAAGCCGCCCCTCACACCGTAACGTTGTGATAATTCTGGCAACAAGTTCTTCTTGAAGTCTGCAATAATTTCATTGGCGTTATTTAATTCTGGATCAACATTTGCAGTAATATGAATCGCTAATTGACTATCAGTATGCCTTAACACATCAAAACCTTGGCGAGCTTCAAACTCAACTACAGAGGACAAAGGTACACTTCCGCCTTGAGGTAATCGAATCATAAAGCTTTCTAACGAGCCTAATGTGTTTCGCTCCCTATCCGGTAACATGACACGGACTTCAACCTCATCATCACCATCTTGGAAAATCTGTACTAATCGGCCATCAAAAGCAGCTCGTAATTGTCTCCCGACGTTATTAACTGTAAGACCTAAGACCTCGCCCTGTCCTTTTACTTTATAAATTAATTGCTCTTGTCCATAAGGCATATCATCTTCAATGGCATTAATGCCGGGGATTTGCTTCAATGCCATTATCACATCTTGTCCAGCCTGTTTTAAAATATCAGCGGAGGCACCTGTTAAACGTAAATCTAAATCAGTACCGGGTGGACCTGTTCGTGACTCAGAGATAGTAAAGGTTTCGATCCCTGCAGGTAATACAATTCGCTGTTTCCACTCCCGCATAAACTCTTTATTCCGCACATCGCGGACATCAGGAGATATCATTTCAACCTGAATAGAACCATATCGTTCTGCCGTTTGATTTGATGCACCGCCTGAAGTACTTGCACTACCCAGGCGTGTCACATCTAAGACAATAAGATCGCCTCCTAAGGCTTCTTCAGTTTCATCCAATGACCGGTTCAAATCATTTAAGAAATCAGCAACAACATCAGAGGGAGTTCCTGCTGTAAAACGTGCATTAGCAAAAATTTTCTGACCTTCTGGTGAGGGAAAAAACGTGAAGGCAATTCGACCACCAACTAACAGGCCAATACAAATAATTAACAAGCCCAAAGTTGCTGCAATAGTAGTACCTCTATACTCCACAGCTTTAGTAACTAAGGGTCGGAAATGATCATCCCGTAAAGTATTAAAGTTGGTGTCTAATAACTGACGATTAGGCGATGCTTTTTGGTGGTGCATCTTATGAAAAGCATGGCGTAAGTGACCTGGAAGGATCAAAAAGCTCTCAAATAAAGAAGCTACAATTACACACACGACAACAAATGGAATATCAAATAAAATATTTCCTATAGTACCGCCAATTAGCAGCAAGGGTAAAAAAGAAGAAATTGTAGTTAAAGAAGAAGCAATAACGGGGGCTAGCATACGCCTTGCCCCTCCTTCTGCAGCCATCAAAGAGTTTTCTCCTAACTGATAGTGTGCAAGCGCATCTTCACCAACTACGATTGCATCATCAACAATAATACCCAAGGCCATAATTAAACCAAATAGGCTAATCATATTAATTGACCCGCCTAATATAAACATTATGAATAACGTGGCCATGAAAGAAATAGGGATGCCTACTGCAACCCATATTGCAACTCTGCCATGCAAAAATAAAAACAATATGCCAATAACCAGTACTAAACCACCAAGTCCGTTGGTGAGCAGCAAGTTCATTCTTTCTGCAATTTGCTTCCAACTGGCATCATAGACTTCTAATGTCACCCCTTTTGGTAGATTTGGTGTTGTTTCTGCAAGCCAGTCCTCTAAGATCTTTGCAGACTCAAGAGAGTCAGCACTTTCTGTTCTTTGTAGACGTATTTCGACGGCAGGTTTATCTCTATAAAGTAAACTAACTTGGTTACTCATTGGTCTTCGTTCAATATCTGCCACATCATCAAGCAGCACTAATCGTCCAGAATAATCTATTTTCAGAGGTAATTGAGAAAATGCATCAGCATCACGGCGCTGATCAAGACTTCGTAGTGTTCGTGCAGCATCTGCACTTCCAACTTCGCCAGCTGGTAGATCTCTACTTAATTCAGAAATCCGATCTCCTACATCATTTAAATCAAGACCAAGTGACTCAAGCTTTTGAGTTGACAGCTGAATAGCCATTTCTTCTTCAGGTAAGCCAGTAACAGAAACACGTGAAATACCACGGTTTAATAATTGCTGCTCGGCCTCATGAACAAAGTATCGAAGCTCCTCTAAGTCACCTTCTGTGGTAATTAGTAAGCGTGCGATATGTTCATATCGGCTGACCAAACTGACCTTAGGTATTTCTGCATCGCTAGGTAAGTTTCGTAATTGGGAAATCTGCTCTTTAACTTGATCTAAAGCAGCACCCATCTCAGTTCCCTCTTCAAACTTAAGGCTGACAACAGAACTACCTGAAGATGAGGTAGAGGTCATTTTTTTTACATAATCAATAGTTCGCAACTCTTGTTCTATACGAGAAGAAATTGCCTCTTCAATATCCTCTGAACTGGCACCACGCCATTCAACTTGAACTGTAATTCTATCAAGTATAAAGTTTGGGAAAAACTGAGTATTTAACTTGGTCAGGGAGGCTAGTCCAGCCAATAAAATCATCAACATTAATAAGTTAGCTGCAACTTTATGTTGAGCAAACAAACCAATGATATCAGACTTATGCTTAATCATTTAGCGACTTTACACGTAAGCCAGTGATGGCATTAGGAAGTTGTGTTACGACTACTTTATCGTTTTTACGTAAAACTTCACTTCGTATTAACAGCTGAGTTTGTCCATTACTATCTTGAAATTCACCAACACGAGAAATTTTGACAGATTCTAAATACCCATTTTTAATACGATAGACACGATTCAGCCCATACAAAGCATTAAAGGGAACAACAACTACATTCCTTTGTGTTTCTAATGATAAAGATAACTCCAAAAATGTACCTAGAGCTAGTGTATGATTATCGCCAGTTAGGCTAAATAAACCATCAACACCACCACTATCTTGACGTGTTTCTCCTGACAAACGTGTCAATTCAAATAATAATTCATTACCATCAAGAACAGCCTTTGCTTTAGCAGCCTGTCCTTGCCTTAAACCATTACGAACCTGTTTAAGATACCGGCCTGGAATTTGTGCTCTGACTTCTAGTTCGTCAAGGTCATATACTGACAATAAACTGTCACCCACACGCACCCTATCGCCGATTGAAACATTCAAGTTAGCTATGCGGCCATTAAAAGGTGATCTTATAACAGTTCGATCTACATTCAGCTTCGCTTGTTTTAACATTGCCGCAGCACCTGTTTGGCGTGCTTTTAAGCCCTCTAGACGTGAAGTATGCTCATCAATATCATATTGTAAACGTTTTAATGATACGAGCTGGCGTTGCTGATTAGCTATTGCCTCATCTAGAGATGAACGAGTTACTAAGCGTGCTTCATCTAACTTTTTTGCTCTTGTTACTACTTTTTCAGTTAGTGTTAAGAGCAGTTGCTCATTGGACAATAAACTTTTATCTCGCATATATCGCGATTCTTCACTGGAAATCAGTGCATTGACCTCAGCTAAATCAGCCTCACGTTGATTTAGTAATAAATCAGCATCGCTTCTATCGAGAGTTAACAACACATCCCCCTTCGCGACAGTAGCCCCTTCGAGGACGTTTATTTTTGTTAGGTCAGCGGAGACAGCTGCATTTAAAGAAGCCCTGCGAGGTGTTTCAACACGCCCGTATACCGTGACTTGCGGAGATATCTGTTCCAGTTTTACGGATATCGTTTTTACACGCCAAATTTTTTCTGGGCGCTCAAGTGTTATTTTTTCTGGTTTCGAGAAACTTAGCATCATAAAAACTGCTATCGCAACAAATAAAATACCAAATGGCAGTAGCAAACGTTTCAACAATTTTTATCTCCTAACATCACAGCAGATGAATATAATAAATTCTACTGCAAATAGCAGCTTGCGGTTTGATTATTACCTAAAATATAGCTATAGACTCATAAGGAATGTAACGATATTTGAACAAAATCAGCATTATCAATGCCAAATAACTTTTACAATGAACCTGACTTAGGCTTTAGTCACTATAGCAACACGGACAGCATCAAGTACAAGTTGTGCCGATGATAGTGACTCTACAAGCGATGCATGCCTGCCACTAAAGTGCTCGAGTTCTTCAGGTCTAATAGCTTTATTTACTCTAGATAGCCTCTTTAACCTTTCATGTTCCGGAATAATGGACTCGTTCATGCTGGCAAGTGCATCAGTAATTATAGTTTCTTGTTGCTTCCCAGCTAATGTTATTGCATGCGATACAAGGTTTGTAATGATCGGACGAGCTTGCTTAACTAATGCCTGCTTAGTAATTTTTGGTATGCGTCCCACATATTGATTAAATGTCTCCTCATTTAATGTTGTGTTGAGATCATGACCATGAGCATCAGCAATAACTCGAATATACGATGTCGATAAGTAACGCCCTACTTGCAAAAATTTAGGAGCTGGCACACTAATTTTAAAAATAGCTTCAAGTAACAAACTTCCCTCATCAAGTGCTCCAAACTCCAGTGTACAGAATGCGGTATTACCAAAGTTACTGCTTGTTATCATATCAAGACAGCCGATTACCATCGGATGTTCCCATGTTAAAAAGGCCATGTCTTCTCTATAAAGGCCACGATGTCGTTTATAAGTGGCTGTTATCCCCTCTTCAGGCAAGCTTGGGAAATGATGGTCAAGCATTTCAACACCAGGTCTTAAAATGACGCTATCAGTGCTATGCACTTCTTGCTCTATTCCGTATTCATCGAAGATCTTATCCATAAAGGATGCCAGCTCGTTGCTTTGGCTCTCACTTTCTAAATCTGCTATCAATTCATTCGCAACGGGGTGTTGGCAAGAGTTTAATTCTAATAAGCGATTGCGGCCCTTTTCAAGGGTAACTCTTGCTAACTCTGCCAATTGGGCTGTTTTAATAATCAAAACTGATAATAACTCATCGTTGGTGGGATCTCTCAAACAGATCTCCAGATCTTTCTCGACTTGATTGTATACAGTGCCACCTGCTGAAAAAACACGTTCAAAAGAATTTATACCTTCGTGATACCAACGTAATAAAACAGCCTGTGCTGAGTTTTTATAATAGGGAACATGAATATTTACATCTTGTTGTTGACCAATTCTATCTAAGCGACCTATCCGCTGTTCTAATAAATCAGGATTTAGCGGTAAGTCAAATAACACCAAGTGATGTGAAAACTGGAAATTACGACCTTCACTACCGATTTCAGAGCAAATGAGAACTTGAGCACCTTCCTCTTCGTCTGCAAAATATGCGGCCGCTCGATCACGATTGATTAGTGATAAGTCCTCGTGAAATACAGCGCTACGTTTACCATGCTGAAGACGTATGTACTCCTCTAAATCTTTGGCTGTTGAAGATTCAGCACAAATTACTAGCGCTTTCTCTTGTCTATGACTAGTTAACCACTTCAAGAGCCAAGAAACCCGACTGTCCGCTTCGAACCAGTTATCACCTAATAATCTCTCAGGCTGTAGTAAAGCGAGTAAATTATCGTCACTAGCTTGAGTATCAATCCTTACTGTTTCACTTAATGCATATGTGTGCAAAAGTCTTGAAGGAAAACCGCTTACAGCTTCACGTGTATTCCTAAATAAAATGCGACCAGTACCATGTAGATCCAATAAAGCATGAACTACACGATCTCTTTCCTCTATAAACTGATCTGTTTCTAATAAAGAAGACACGGCTTTTGCATCAAGGTAGTTTGTAATAACTTTTGTAACGCCAGTCATATCATCAGCAGACTTAAAGTTTAATAACGATGTAACTAATTCACTAACTTGCTGATAAGCTTTTTCCTGGCGTTGAAACTCAGCTAGATCATAATATCGCTCAGGATCCAATAAACGTAATCGTGCAAAATGACTTTCAACACCTAATTGTTCAGGCGTTGCCGTCAGTAATAATAAACCAGCAACTTTAGCCGCTAAACCCTCAATGCAATGATATTCTGCACTAATCTCTTGCTCCGACCATTGTAAATGATGCGCTTCATCGACAATCATTAGATCCCACTTAGAGGCACAAGCTTGCTTATAAATATCAGGGCTATCTACTAACATTGACAAGTGACACAACACCAGCTGTTCGCTGTCAAAAGGATTACCTCCATCAACTAAAGTTATCGCATCAAAACGTTCATGATCCATAATTGAAAAATGCAAATTAAATCGACGTAATAATTCTATTAACCACTGATGGACTAGACTATCAGGGACAATAATAAATATTCTTTCTGCTCTACCTGTTAATAATTGATGATGGGCAATCAAGCCTGCCTCAATAGTTTTCCCCAAGCCCACTTCATCTGCTAATAAAACTCGTGGAGCATAACGTTGTGCAACTTGATGGGCAATATAAATTTGGTGTGGTAATAACTCTACTCGCGGCCCCATTAAGCCAAAAACTGAAGATTGTGCTAAACGATGTTGATGCGATAGAGCTTCTTTCCGTAGCTCAAATTGGCGGTTTTTGTCGACCTGACCAGCGAATAAGCGATCTTGGGGCTTACTAAATTGAACTCGACTACTTAAATCAAGTTCATGAATACTGACCTCTTGTCCCTCTTCATCTGTCCCGTGATAAATAATACAACTATTTAATTCGTGCTGTGCAGTAATAGTAAATTTCAGAGCTGCCCCATTACTAACCGTGTCGCCTATGGGGTAGATAACACGACTTAATGGGGCATTGTCTGCTGCATAAGTTCGTTCTTCCTCGGCAGCGGGGAAAAAAATGAGTACTCTTCGACCCAGCTCTTCTTTAACAATACCAAGCCCTAATTCTGCCTCACTATTACTGATCCAGCGCTGCCCGATTGAAAATATTGATTCTGACAAATGACTACCTCAAATCTTAACTAACTTTACGAGCGCGTATAGACCGCCCTTTTACTCTACCTTCCGATAAATAATTCATTGCTTGTCTCAGAGCTGTCCGCTCGATAGCTACATAACTAGACATATCGAAAATATCAATCTTTCCTATTTGACTCGCTATTAGCCCTGCTTCCCCAGTCAATGCACCTAGAATATCACCTGGCCTCAATTTATCTTTACGGCCAGAATCTAGCTGAATAGTGACCATTCTCGGCTGTAATTTGAAACTCGAATCACGATCCAATGACTCCGTCACATCAATGATGCTGGGCTTCTTTTGATAGCTAGCTATAGCTTTAACTCGAGTCTGCTCAGCTTCTGTAAATAAGCTAAGTGCAACACCCTTTTCACCAGCTCGTCCAGTACGCCCGATCCTATGGACATAGGTATCTGGATCACGTGGCAGCTCATAATTAATTACTGCTTGTAATGATTTAATATCTAAACCACGAGAGGCCACATCAGTAGCTACTAGTACTGAACAGCTATTATTAGCAAATCTAACCAAGACTTGATCACGTTCACGCTGTTCTAAATCACCATGAATGGCGAGGGCTTCGATGTCATGAGAACGTAACCACACAGCAACTTCATCACATTGTTTTTTGGTATGACAAAAGACAACTGTTGAATCAGGTTTATAATGCTCAAATAAGGCTAATAGACTATCATTACGCTCATGTTTTTTTATTTCATAAAATAACTGTTCAATAACACTTGGCTGGTGACCAGATTCAACCGTTACCATCAGCGGTTTTTTTTGAAAACGGCGACTTATTTGTTGGATCGTATCAGGGTATGTTGCAGAGAATAATAAGGTCTGTCGTGATGATGGCGTTTGGTCAATGATATCCTGCATCACATCAATAAACCCCATGTCCAACATTCGATCGGCTTCATCTAATATTAGAGTTGTTAAGCCATCTAGCTTTAGTGTCGATTTACGAAGATGATCTTGGATCCTACCCGGTGTGCCAACAACAATATGTGCACCATGCGCTAAGGATCCAACTTGAGGCCCAATAGGCTTTCCTCCACACAACAAAACTAACTTAATGTTAGAAGTGGCTCGCGCTAGGCGGCGAATTTCTTTACCAACTTGATCTGCCAATTCGCGTGTTGGGCAAAGTACTAAAACTTGTACACCAAAGAAACGAGGGTTCAATTTATTTAAAAGTCCCAAACCAAAGGCTGCCGTCTTTCCACTGCCGGTCTTGGCCTTAGCAATAACATCTTTCCCTTGAAGAATTGCAGGTAGGCTCTGCGCCTGAATGGGCGTCATGGTGTGATAGCCCAATGAGGATAGATTAGAAAGTTGGGCTTTAGATAGTGAGAGTGAAGAAAATGGGGCTTGTGCCATGAAGAAAAGTCGCAGTTAAAAAAGCCATAATCATACCAGAGCAGTCAGTTTAATAATGAAAAAAATAAAGCCTTAATTCATAATAATGAAATACCTTAACGATAAGGTATTTATTCTTTTTCTCTTCATTATTCTTATAAAGGCAGCCCAGAATCTTTCCATTCTTTGAGCCCACCTTTGAATATATAAACTTCTGCAACACCTGCGTCGTTTAAATATTCAATAACGGGCATTGGTATAAGTCCTTTCATAGGAATTAAAATAACAGGCTTTGTTTTATCGTCAAGCTCACCAACTGAACCATCAATAAAAGTTATCCCAGGCATATTCACTGCACCAGGAATATGGCCCTTTTCAAAGGTTGTTTTTTCAGCTAAATCAATCATGGTTGCCTGGTCTTCTTCAACAAGCTTGGCCACTTGGTCAGCCTTGATTTCGATTGCATCCCCACCAAAAGTTTTAGCCAATTTTTTTAAATATAAAAACAAAACAAAACCAAGTAAAAGCAAACCCAACCACCAGAAGTTAATCAATAACTGAGAAATGTTTTCCATATAGTACCTTCGAATATTTGTTTTAAAAAAGATGTTGTTTCATAAATCATATTACATGATGTTATGACTTAGTGAGACCTTTTCTTTAGGGGCAAGAAAAAAAGTAAAAATACTCAGTTATTAGCTGTGATTTCATAAACTTAAAACTAAAGACTATTCCACTCTCGAGAAACAGCATGTTCTACAGCCCTTTTATCCAATATTAGAGTATTAAATTTCTTCTCAAGGTTATAAAATGTTTATTATGGAAAATGGCCAGCAAACAACAACAGAGTATCAATCAGCTGAATTTGAAATAAAAAAATCACGTTTTATTGGCGCTATATACCCTTGTACTTCCCAAAAACAAGCACTTCAACAATTAAATAAACTAGCCCAGAATCATCCTAACGCTAATCATTTGGCTTTTTCTTGGCGCATTCGTCTGCCGGATGGGTTTATTAGTGAGCGCTGTCATGATGCCGGAGAGCCCACAGGTACAGCAGGTAGACCGATACTCTCTCCCCTTCAGGGCCAGAATATAATCAATGTGGTTGTCGGTGTCATACGCTATTTTGGTGGAGTCAAACTTGGCACAGGTGGATTGACTCGTGCGTATGGAAATGCAGCTAAGTTAGCAATTAACGCTGTCCAATTAAATCCCTGGGTTGAGATGACAGAGTTCGAAATGGAGATTAAATATAGTGAACTTCAAAGTTTGGAATATGAGCTCAATAAATGTAACGGACAGCTTATAGAGCAAAAATTTAGTGATAAGGTGAAAGTATTGGTTTTGTTACCATTGTCCGAAAAAAAACAGTTGCAGCAGCAGTTTAATCATTATTAAATAAGTCACAAAACCTAACTTATAGTTGATTTAAGGAAGGTATCTAAAAGAGGCAGGGAGCATCTTTCCCTGAGTTTTTTTCTAGATAAAACAGATGTTTTACAGTGGCTTAAATATATAAGCTAAAGTAGTATTAGTATCATCATGATATAAGCTGGCTTGTTAACAATCCTATTAGGCCACCTAAGACTCCACCCCAGACGACTAACCAACCTAAATGCTTGCGGATCATAGTTTGTATGATTTGTTTCACCATCTGAGGAGTCAGTTCTTCAAGTCTTGCTATGACTATCTGTTCTACATGAGCAAAAACAATTTGGCTGTCAGTCGACCCACTTAATTTTACTTTTACTGTCTTTTGAAATGAAGGGCTATGGGCTATTTCTTTCAATGCAACTTTCATTTTAAGAGTAAAAGGGTCTTCAAGAGGTCTAATAGCTGCTTCACCACCCACCATTAAAAGCATACGTCCCAAAGATGAATCCATAATGGCCTCAACTAAGCCCTCAAATGCTGGACTTAGATCAGTCTTGTCAATAGTCTCACTAAAGTCTAGTAAGTGTTGCTCATTTTCCGTCATCATCTCACTAAAAAAACGGTCTAAAGTCGCTTGATTAAAAAACTCTTCCATAACAAGAGTGTAAAGTCCGCTCTTAAATTCTTCAAAACGGGCACTAATAACCCCAGACCCATACAAACCAGGGACTTTTTCAAAAAGCATATGGATCGCCAACCAATTGGTCACTCCACCCGCAAGTGCAAATTGCCCAGTAGTTAATAGTATGTTTTTTAATTCTCCTTCTACTATCGTTCCCGCCATTATTAAGCTTGATGCAATAGCATTAGTGAGAAGACTTTTATTCACTCGTCCACTTAGTCAACGTTTCAATAATTGACTTAGCCTGATCTTTACTAGAAATATTAAACTTTGAACGCTGACTATATTCACCATTGCGTTTTTGATAACGGCGAATAGTGTATTTTTCTGGACCAAAATCACCAGTTTTACGGTCAAGATCCTGATACCTATACATTAAGGTCGCCCAAGCGCCTTTGGTCAGTACGACTTTATCTAATTCTTTAACCGTCATTTCTTCACCTTCAAGATATTCTACGGTTAATTCATCTACTGTTTCTGCCATGATAAATCCTTAATATTAAATTGAATAATTATAAAACTGTGTCATTACTAAGCTAAGTTGATAGGCATCTTTGCTACCTGCTAGTTCTCGAATGGAATGCATTGCATAACTGGGTAAACCGATATCAAGTGTTCGAACACCGATCCCCCCAGCTATGATTGGGCCAATTGTGCTTCCACAAGCCATATCACTTCGTACTACAAAGTCCTGTACCTGAACGTTAACCTGACTGCATAACAGCCGAAATGTGGCGCTAGTTTCGCTATTAGTTGCATAGCGCTGATTGGCATTACTCTTAATAACAGGGCCCTGATTAAGTTTGGGCCCATGTTCAGCGTCGTGTTTGTCAGCGAAGTTAGGATGAATAGCATGAGCATTATCAACAGAAATCATCAGTGAGTGTTCAACGGTTCTAAAATAATGTTCATTATCCTTGCATAAGCGCAATAGGACTGATTCTAGAAAAGAGCCTTGGGCTCCCGATGTTGATTGGCTGCCTACCTCTTCATGGTCACTGCAAACTAATAAATTAGCTTGTTCAGTACTACTGTTTACTATTGACTCTAAACCGACAAAACAGCTCAACAAATTATCTAATCGTGCGCTACTTATAAAATCATCATTAAATCCTATTACAGCAGCTCTTTGAGTGTCGTATAAGCTAATCTCGTAATCAAGTACCCTAGCAACATCTAATGTTGGTGTTTGTTTTAATAGCTCTTTTTGTAGTAGGTCTCTGAAGTCGATTTTCGAGGTCTCAAGCGCCTGCATTAAAATCGGTGGTAGATGCTTCTGCGGGTTGATTGTTTTATTTTTATTCGCTTCCCTATCTAGATGAATTGCTAAACTAGGAATAGATGCAATAGGTTTTTTAAAGTCCACCAAGGTATGTTGTAGGACTTGTTCGCTATCTAGGTAACTTACCCGTCCAGCCATTGAAAGATCACGGTCAAACCAAGGGTTCAACAAGGCCCCGCCATAGACTTCAACTCCAAGTTGAAGGAAACCTTGCGTGAATTTTTCAGGTTGCGGCTTCACTTTCAAACAAGGGCTGTCAGTATGAGCTCCCATCATTTTAAAGCCAGTCTCAGCTAAGTCTTCTTTGGGTAATGTAAAAGCTATCAAGGATGAATCATTCCTTGTTACAAAATAGCGACCCGGTTTTAAAGCACGCCAACTATCACTTTCGTCCAAGCGTTTAAAGTCAGTGGCTTCAAGTCTAGAAGTCATAGCTCTTACTGCGTGGAATGGTGTCGGCGAAACATCTAGAAAGTCACATAAGGCCGCATTAAAAATGGTAGTTTTGTCAGTATCAGTCATCATAGTGTTAAGTGATTGGCTATTGAAAGGCCCAATGATACCGAAATTCAATCAGCAATTTTTATTTTATTCATCGGTGTCGATTACTTTCTTGCGCCGGATAGTACGTGCTAGACCACCATGCATCCGACAACGATCTGCTAAGCATCCCCTATCCCATCCCTCCGGTGGCCGGATTGCAACCGAGTTTTTACAGCGCTTTCCATTGTTTAATGAAGTTCCACATTCAGGCCTATAACGTTTTACTTTTTCCCAGCCCTCTAAAACTTGTGTGGCTCGACGAGTAATTTTAGCTTCTTTGGGACTGGGCGAAGTGGCTTTATAGGGTGTTCTTTTTTGATCACTATTACGCCACCAATAACGAACAACAGGGAGTGGAAGTCCGAATCTCCGTGCTAAATCATCAGGTTTACGAAAGACTTCTAACTTCAATAAAGACAAAGCTGCTTTCTCTAAGCTAGCTGTAAAAACTTTACTTTCTTCAGGCTTCATCTACAGCAACTTTAAGGGCGTCGCGTAATAAAATAATTTCATCGCTTAAGTCAGTAATGTCAGATAAAGGTTTAGCAATATCTTTAACTGAAACTCCAGCCTTGACCACACTCTCTGCATTTCCAGTAATTAAGGGATGCCATAATGGCAAGTCTTCACCTTCTGCTAACAAACGATATGCGCAAGTTGAAGGCAACCAATCAAAATATTGCGCTTCTTTTACACTCAGTTGTACACAATTAGGCACTTGTTTTTGCCTGTTGTCATAATCTAAACAACGACATGCGTCGATATCTAAGAGCTCGCATGCCCCGCGAGTGTAGTAAATATCACCATTATCGGCATCCTCTAGCTTATGCAAACAACATCGACCACAGCCATCACACAGACTTTCCCACTCTTTATGATCCATTTGGCTTAGACGTTTCTGTTTCCAGAATGGGGTAGATGTTTTATCCTGTTCAGTCATGACAATATCATCAGATTTATCAAAAATTGTATTACCTTTTATCGAGCAATTTAAGGGCCAGAAGCAGCTTATTGTCGGGGAAACAGCTAAGACGATATGTCAAAGCTTGCAAGATAACAGATCTGAGACATTGACGAAACCGTTTTCACTCAGCCAATTTGATACATTACCACCTAGTTTGGACGTGGCAATTATCAGCGATATCGTTGAAAATTTACCAAAAATACAGGCTGTTCAATGGTTAAGCAGACTCCGTAACCAGTATTCACCCCACATCCTAATCATTGTTGATGATCTTAAAAGTACTGAGCAGGGCTGGGAGTTAACTGATTATTTAGCGTTGGGGTTAAAAAAGCGGGGCCATGTCGACGTCTATACACTCTATACATATGAAATAGAAAACTATCAATTTGAGAAAGACTGGCTCAATAGTCGCTATTGGGCAAATCCAGAAAACTTTAATAAATATCATTGGTAAATATCTTTATATTAACTAAGAGTTAACAATATTTTTCTGACCTAAGCTATAAAACCTTACAATCTGAATACTCGCAAAGATAGAATTACCTTTCGTTTTAGATGCAATTGATTCATACGAGCTGATTATGATAACTGAAAAAAGAAAGAAACCCTCTCTGGACCTTCATAATCCAGATTTATATCTCAATAGAGATCTTAGCCTTCTTGAGTTTAATTGGAGGGTTTTACAGCAGGCACTTGATCCATCTGTTCCCCTCTTGGAGAGGCTGAACTACCTTTGTATTTCCTGTACTAATTTAGATGAATTTTTTGAAGTTCGCGTGGCAGGGCTAATCCAACAAGTTGAAATCAGCGATCCGTATCTTGAAGCAGATCAGGTTCCTGCTTCCGAATCATTAAAAAACCTTTCTGTTAGAGCACATGAGTTAGTAGAAGAGCAGTATCATGTTTTAAATGAAGTCTTACTTCCTGCATTAGCAAAAGCAGACATCAAAATTTTGCCCCGCCTAGATTGGACAGACCAGCAGAGAGATTGGCTTTATAATTATTTCCTTGATGAAATATCCCCCATTTTAAGTCCAATGGGCTTAGATTCTGCTCACCCATTCCCTCGCATACTTAATAAAAGTTTAAACTTTATAATCTCTTTAGTCGGAAAGGATTCTTTTGGCCGAAACCGTAGCTCGGCGATTATACAAGCCCCTCGTTCTCTAGCACGAGTGATCCCACTGCCTGAGGAAATATGCCCTAGTGGTAGTTATAATTTTGTCTTTTTATCCTCTATTATTCATGCTTTTGCTGATGACTTATTCTATGGCATGAAAGTCAAAGGGTTTTATCAGTTTCGGATTACTCGAAATAGTGATTTAGCCATCGACACTGAGGAAACTAGTGACTTACTAGTTGCCATTTCAGACGAATTAACACATCGCCATTATGGTGACGAAGTCAGGCTTGAAATTGCTCATAACTGCCCATTGGAAATGGTTGAATTTTTGCGTAAGCAATGTGGCATGGAGAAAGATAATGTCTATCTGACCAACGGTCCTGTTAACTTGAGTCGTATTCAGGCGATTTATGCCTTAGTCCAAAGGCCTGACTTAAAATTCAAACCTTTCACACAAGGCCGACCGGCAGAACTTGACAGTGGTGCTGATATGTTTACTGTAATTAGAAAACAAGATGTGCTATTGCATCATCCATATCAATCTTTTTCACCTGTTGTTGATTTACTTAAACAAGCGTCATCTGATCCCTCTGTCCTCGCGATCAAACAAACCTTATATCGCACAGGCACAAAATCACCAATTGTAGATGCCTTAGTTGCTGCTGCCCGTGCAGGTAAGGAGGTTACTGTCGTTATCGAATTACGAGCAAGGTTTGACGAAGAAGCCAATGTTGCATTGGCTGCAAAATTACAACAAGCTGCGGTCCATGTTGTTTATGGCGTTGTAGGCTATAAAACACATGCCAAAATGTTACTTATACTTCGCCGTGAAAAAAATAAATTGCGTCATTATGTCCACTTAGGAACAGGAAATTATCACCCGAGTACTTCGCGACTGTATACCGATTACGGACTTATGAGTAATGACAAACAACTAGGTGAAGATGTTAGTAACCTCTTTGTACAATTGACCAGTGTAGGTAAAATCCCAAAAATGCATAAACTCTTGCACGCACCTTTTACACTGCATGATGGTTTATTGACTAAAATTGATAGAGAAATAGCACATGCTCAAGCTGGCTATCAAGCTCATATCATTATCAAAGTGAATGCTATTGTTGAACCTGAAATTATTCAAGCTTTTTATCGCGCCTCAATGGCTGGTGTCAAAGTTGATCTTATTGTAAGAGGTATTTGTTCTCTTAAGCCAGGTATCGCAGGCATTTCCGAAAATATTCAAGTGAGGAGCATTATCGGTCGCTTCTTGGAGCACACCCGAGTCTTTTATTTTGCTAACAATGACAATGTAGAAGTGTGGGCTGCCAGCGCTGATTTAATGAAACGTAACCTATTACGACGGGTTGAAACCGCATTCCCCATTGAACAGAAAAAACTTAAAAATACCCTTATTGAAGATTTAAACACTTACTTGATGGACAATAATCAAGCATGGGTATTGTCAGAAAACGGACGGTATCATCGAGTCGAAAAACCTGAACAGAGCAACCTGATATCAGCTCAGGCCTCCTTATTATCTATGCTAGCAAAAAAGTTTTAATTACCTTTTTTTAATTATCCAGCAAGCATGAATCTTGGTATTACGTTTAAAGTCTATTGGTAAGGTTTCATGACTAATATCTAGCATAACAAGTGATTCTAATAGACCTTTATCCATTTTAAAATCACGGCGGTTAGTTGAGAAAACTAACTGGCCGCCCTTTTTCAATAATTTAACCGACGAGTTAATCAGCGTGACATGATCTCGCTGTATCTCAAAGACTCCCTCCATACGACTTGAGTTCGAGAAAGTCGGTGGATCTAAAAAGATCAGGCCATAACGATGTTTTTCTTCTTGTGCTGATTGTAACCATTCCAAACAATTTGCTCGAATGAACTGATGCTGCTCACCTTTAAAACCATTTAATGCTAGATTGTCCTGTGCCCATGATAAATAAGTATTTGACATATCCACTGTCGTAGTGGAAATAGCTCCTCCCATGGCAGCATAAACAGTTGCGGAACCGGTATACCCAAACAAGTTAAGAAAGTTCTCACCTGCAGCGAGGCTAGCAATTTTTTGTCTGGTAATACGATGATCTAGAAATAAACCTGTATCTAGGTAATCTGTTAAGTTAACCCAAAAATTCAAGCCAGATTCATTAACTTTTAGTCTTTGCTTTTGAGAAGCCTGAGCTTCGTATTGCTGTGTACCTCGTTGTTTCTGACGGAGCTTTAACACAACTTGTGATGAGGGAATATTTAAGATATTGGGAATCAAGTACATTACATCATTAAGTCGCTGTAATGCTTTGTCTGGGTCAATATCTTTGGGTGGCGCATATTCTTGTACATGAATATATTCACCATAAATATCAACAGCAACCGCATAATCAGGGAGATCAGCATCATAAACTCGGTAGCAATCAAGCCCATTTTTTTTAGCCCATTTTACTAGATGCTTTAGGTTTTTTTTAAAACGATTAGCAAACATCTCACCTTGATCAGACAAAACATAGTTTGAGTTCTTCTCAGAAGTTGCTGTTGCTGCTATTTCTCTGTCTGGTTGCTGTTTTTGAGACTGAGCTGAGAGTGCTCTAACTGCCCGGTAGTGCATTACTTGGCATGGGATCGGACCATTATCAAAAGGTACTTTATCAAACAGTGTCAATCCCGTGAACTTACCTAAATCAGCATTATCCGTAATCAAAGTTGTTCGCCAAGCTGGTAATGATTCACTGGCAATATTACCCAGGCTTTCATAAAGATGATGAAGTTCAGCTACATTACCCATCCTTTCACCGTATGGAGGGTTACATACGATTAATCCACTATTAGGTAATTGTTTGGATTGCGACGGCCAACCAAGCAGATCACGCTGTTCTACGATAATACGCTCTGCTAAACCTATTTCTGCAATATTGTCTTGTGCTGCTTTAACGGCAGAAGCATCAGTATCGCCACCTCGGATAGTTGGTAGACGTGCTAATCCACTGTGTCGACGTCTTTCTGCTTCTGCTTTAAGCTGTTTCCATGCAGACTTGTCGTGTTTTTTCCAATAAAGAAAACCAAAGTAATTTCGATGACTCCCTGGAGCAATATCAGCAGCTATCATTGCGGCTTCAATTAAGAACGTGCCAGAGCCACACATAGGATCTAACAAGCCCCAACCTTGTTTCGAAAGCTGTTTCCAATCTGCTGTCATTAAAATAGCTGCAGCCAAATGTTCTTTTAACGGTGCAACTGTTGAAGCTAAGCGATAACCTCGTTTATGCAAACTTTCGCCAGCTAAGTCAATACTCACTATTGCTTGGTTGTGTTTAACATAAACATTAACTCTCAAGTCAGGCTGATGCAACTCTACTGAAGGTCGAACACCACTTTGTTCTCTAAATCTATCAACGATTCCATCCTTGACTCGCTGAGCACCATATTGTGTATGGTGAATTTTTGAGCGGAAGCTATTAAAATCAACTGCAATCGTCGTACCTTCAGCATCGATATGATCTTCCCATGGTAAAGCTGTGATGCCTGCATATAGTGCGTCAGTTGTCTCAGCACTAAATTGAGCAATTGGCAATAACACCCTAATAGCAACACGAGACCACAAACAAACTCTATACGCATCTTCTAAATTTCCACTAAACCTGATATTTCCTTGCTCTTGTTTTGTATCTTTTATGCCCATCTCCACGAGCTCTATTGCCAGCAATGGCAACATACCTCTTGCTGCAGTAACGGTAAACTTGTGTAGAGTCATGAGTGGCTTCCTGTATAATTGATCTATTTTAATACAGGTACACTCCCCATGGCAGTCAATGATAAGCAAAAAAGCTATTTACGTGGCTTGGCTCATGCCTTAAAACCAGTTGTAATGGTCGGCAATAAAGGCTTAACAGATACTGTTTTAGCTGAAGTAGAAAATGCTCTGAATCATCACGAGCTTATCAAAGTCAAAGTCAGTGGCGCAGAAAAGACAGATCGATTAAAGCTAGTTGGCACTATATCTGATTCAACAAACGCTCAATTGATCACTACTATCGGCCATATTTCGGTCTTTTATAGAATGTCTAAAGAAGTTAAAATTAAGATCCCAAAATAGAGCTTAATTTATTAAGGTGTATCTTTTGATAGAGGCTCATCTAAGAGATGGGAACTAAACCAAGAAAGTTACCTTTAAGTATCATTAATTTTACAACAGATAGCCTAACTAATAGACCATAAATCCTACACATTGAAAAACAAGCTTATACAACTCGAAAACTCACTGAGTCTCGCTATGCTAATAGACCAGTTTTCCCTGCGGCGAAGTATTAAAAGTTTACGCAAGAAAACCGATATATCTCAGGAACAAATAAACTCAATTGAAAGTAAATTAACTGCTTCAATTAATCGTCGTGCCTACCGTCGACAACATTTACCAAAACCATCCTTTAAGACTGACCTGCCTGTTATTGAAAGGCGAGAAGATATTGCCAAGGCCATTCAAGATAACCAAGTTATTATATTAAGCGGTGAGACTGGCTCAGGAAAAACCACTCAACTTCCAAAAATATGTCTCGAACTTGGCCGCGGTGTAAATGGCTTGATTGGACATACCCAGCCTAGACGTATTGCAGCAAGAACTGTCGCAACTCGTATCGCCGAAGAACTCGAGAGCAAACTGGGTGATGTTGTCGGCTATAAGGTCCGCTTCCACGACCAAGTAAAGGCGGATAAAAGTTACGTTAAGTTAATGACAGATGGAATTTTATTAGCAGAAACACAAAACGACAAGTTCCTGAATCAATATGACACTTTAATCATAGATGAGGCCCATGAGCGTAGCCTGAATATTGACTTCCTATTAGGATATTTGAAACAACTTTTGCCTAAGCGCCCAGATCTAAAAGTTATTATTACTTCAGCGACCATAGACACGAAGCGCTTTTCTAGCCATTTTAATAATGCCCCTGTGATCGAAGTTAGTGGTCGAACATTTCCTGTTGAAATTCGTTATCGTCCTCCAATGAATGATGATGAAGATCAACAGGATTACGATATGATTCGTGGCATTATTGAAGCAACAGACGAGCTATGCCGCGAAGGACAAGGTGATATCCTAGTCTTTTTATCCGGCGAACGTGATATTCGAGAAGTTTCAGAAGCTTTACGTAAACACCATCCACCTCAAACTGATGTATTACCATTGTTTGCAAGGCAGTCTGCTGCCGAACAAAACCGCATTTTTAAGACAGGTAGCCGTCGTCGTATTATATTAGCAACTAACGTCGCTGAAACTTCTTTAACCGTACCAGGGATCCGTTATGTTATAGATCCTGGTTATGCTCGAGTTAGTCGTTACAGTGTACGAAATAAGGTACAACGGTTGCCGATAGAGAAAATATCACAGTCCAGTGCTAATCAGCGCTCTGGACGCTGTGGGCGAGTAGCTGCAGGCGTGGCTATACGTCTTTATGATGAAAATGACTTTAAAAATAGGCCAGCTTTTACTGATCCTGAAGTATTGAGAACCAATTTAGCCTCTGTGATATTACAAATGGCTGCATTACGCTTAGGGGACCCGGCTCAATTCCCATTCATTAATCCACCTCCTCAAAAAGTCATCAATGATGGGTTTAGATCCTTAGAAGAGCTTGGTGCAGTAAATAAGCAACATAATCTCACCAAGTTAGGACAACAACTGGCTAAACTGCCTATCGATCCACGTATAGCAAGAATGATCTTAGCTGCAGATACATTAAATTGCCTAACAGATGTCCTTGTAATTGCAAGTGCATTAAGTATTCAAGATCCACGTGAAAGACCAATGGATAAACAACAAGCTGCCGATCAAGCGCACATTCAATTTAAAGATGAGCGTTCAGATTTTCTGGCTTACCTTAAACTCTGGGCACATTATAACGACAAGAAAAAGCACCTTAGCCAAAACAAATTACGGAAACACTGTAAAGAAAATTTCTTGTCCTATTTACGATTAAGAGAATGGCATGATATTCATCAACAATTACATATCCAAGTCACTCAAATGGGGTTTAAGCCAAGCTCACAAGTTGCGGACTATAAAACAATTCACCAAGCACTATTGTCTGGCCTATTAAGTAATATTGCCGTCAAAACAGATAAGTCTGAATACACTGGTACCCGGAACCTAAAATTACATATTTTTCCTGGGTCAGCGTTGCATAAAAAAAGTCCTAAATGGATCATGGCTGCTGAACTAGTGGAAACAGGTAGACTATATGCCCGAATCGTCGCCAAAATAGAACCTGAATGGGTCGAATCTATTGCTGGTGAGTTAGTTCACAAACAATATGCTGATCCCCATTGGGAAAAAAAGCCGGCTCAAGTTATCGCTTTTGAGCAGGTTTCACTATTCTCTCTTCCCATTGTCGCCCGCCGCCGCATCCATTTCGGAAGCATCGATCCCATCCTCTCTAATGAGATTTTCATCCGTGATGCGCTAGTTCAAGGTGACTGGCATTGCAATGCTGCTTTTTTCAAACACAATTTAGGCCTTATCCAAGGCATTGAACTACTTGAACAAAAGTCACGAAGACGTGATGTCTTAGTTGATGATGATGTGTTGTTTGCATTTTATAAAGAAAAAATACCCGATGAAATAGTAAATGGTGCTGGTTTTGAAAAATGGCGAAAACAGGCTGAGAAGCAAAATGAAAAATTACTTTTCTTAACTCGTGATGTTTTAATGCAACATGAAGCTGAGCAAATAACACCCGTAAATTTCCCTGATCAACTATTGGTAAATCGTGTGCCCTTAGCGTTGGAATATCAATTTGAGCCTGGGAAAACTGAAGATGGCATTACCCAAACCATTCCTCTGTCATTATTAAATCAAACTAACTCTTCCCTATACCAATGGTTAGTACCCGGATTATTACGCGACAAAGTAATATTTTTGATTAAAAGCCTACCAAAAACTCAACGACGACACTTTATTCCTGTTCCTAACTATGCGGATCAGTGTTTAAACAACATGTCGCCAGACGATGGTGACTTACTTACCGCTCTATCAACTCAGCTACGACGCCTAACAGGTATTGAAATTACCTTATCAGAATGGAAACTCAACGACTTACCCAATCACCTAAAAATGAATTTTAAATTAGTTGATGATAAGGGTCAGTTATTAGAGCAAAGTCGAGATTTAGATCATTTAAAAGAGTACTGGGCTGAAGAAGCAGCTAGTAGTTTTCAATCAATCCCTGATAGTGAATATGAACAACAGGGCCTTACCCGGTGGATGTTTGGTGATTTACCAGCCCAGATCACATTACAACAAAATGGACTCGAAATAACAGCCTACCCTGCTTTAATAGATCAAGGTGAATATGTCGATCTCACATTGTTAGACACCGTTAAACAGGCTCAACAGCAAACCCATTTAGGGCTTAGAAAGCTCTTTATGCTATCAGAAGCAGATATTGTAAAATACCTACGCAAACAACTCCCTAACATTCAACAAATGTGTATGCATTATGTCAGCGTGCCTTCCAACCCCCTCTATACAATTAATAGTGAAAAAACACCTTGTGAGCAACTTAAAACTGATCTAATTCATTTAGCCTTCGATCATTGTTTTCTAAGAAGTTATCCTGCTATAACTACTCAAAATGAATTCGAACAACGACTACAAGGTAATAGAAGTGAGCTTATAAACACTGCCAACCAGTTAGCACAACAAATAGCAAAAGCTTTGACCGAATATCATGCAATTGCTAAAAGGCTATCATCAAATATCCCACTAACATCTATTAATGCTGTGAGGGATATACAATCTCAACTATCATCATTAATCTACCAGGGCTTTGCTCACCGTACTCCTGACGAAGCTTTAAGACGTATACCCTTATACCTACAGGCGATGGGCCAACGCTTGGATAAGCTACTTAGTGATCCTATGAGAGATCGACAATGGATGGCTGAAGTCCAGCCACACTGGCAGCGCTATCTTTCTCATGCTAATAATCATACATCTCAGGAATTGCAACATTATCGATGGATGATTGAAGAGTACAGAATGTCTTTATTTGCTCAAGGTCTTAAGACTGCTTACCCTATATCGGCTAAGCGCCTTGAGAAACAATGGAAGTTATGTAATTAACACATTCTAATTAAGGTCTAGAAAACTAGCTATTTCTTCTTAAGATATCGTTATGTATCATTAGCCTCAGCTTCACATTGTTGTAGATACTTAAATAATAACTTACCTGATTTTGGTGTTTTATTATGTTCAGCTTCTTTCTTAGCATTTCTGACTAACTGCCGAACATACTGGCTATCAAAGTGTGTAAATTGCTGGTGCAGCAATGTCATAACAACATTATTACCGACTAATAATTCATCGCGCCATTGTTCATGTTGGTGGAATTGTTTTACTTCACCATGGTGTACCTGTTTCAATTTATGTAGTTCAGATGCAATAACATCGTAATCTTCATCTGCAATAATTGCCCCGATGTAACCTACTTCACGTTTAAAAGCACCGTGGGAAAGTGTTTGAGCTTTAATAACCGCATCATATAGCTTTTCGGGCAACGCTAACTTGTTTAAATCTTTGAGTGGCAATGAAATCAGTGACTTACCCAGGTCTCTCAAGGCTTGCAACTCACGTTTAACCTGTGACTTACTTTTTTCACCAACATGTTTATTTTTAAACTCAGTCATTGTTTTATCATCTACTCGCAGTATTAGAGCTATTATTTTAAGTGTTAGCAGTTATTTTACGTTATTCAAGCGCACAAAAGCGTTGCCAATCAATATAATTATCGACATCCCATTGGATCCCTAGGCTAGATAAACGGATACCAGATTGGATAGCACGTAGGCGGGTCTCATCTGAGACATTACTCATACTCCATTCCATATTTGAAAACAGGATGGGGTAATCTTCTCTGCACCCTATCATGACATAGCCGCCATCTTCAGCTGGTGCAAGTACTACATCATCTACACTTTGTAAGCGCTCTATCATGTCTGAGACATCACGTTGCCTGACAGAAGGTGAGTCGCATCCTATTAATAATACTTGGCTTGAACTTTTCAATTGACTGGCTATCGCATATTGCATTTTACCACCTAGATCAGTGCCCTTTTGTTCCTTTAAAGAAATACCATATTCAACAGCACACGATTGAAAAAATGGGTGTGATGTATCAGGTGAACACCATAGTGTGATGGGGCAGAGCTCTGCTTTAACAAGCCAACTTAACAGCCGGTTTGTTAATAACATATGTACATCAGCTGCTTGCTGTGCAGTCATATCAGGTATCAAGCGTGTTTTAACCTGTCCCGGTATCGGTGCCTTGCAGAAAACCGCAAGACTCGCTTGCGGGTATAGATATGTCATTTCAAAGATTTAAAAGGCATTAATAGTAATTTCTTAATGCTTACGTCTGGGCTGTGGCGATAACTATTTAAACCTATAATCATTTTATCGTGTCCTAATTGTGGCTGGTCTATATAAGAGCTAAACAATCGGTCCCAAATACTAATAGAAAAGCCAAAGTTACTATCTATTTCTAGCTCTTTACTAGAGTGATGAACACGGTGCATGTCAGGTGTAACGATCCATAGTCGAATACTTCGTTCTAGTTTAAGTGGAATAAAAATATTACTGTGGTTAAATAGTGATGCGCCACTCAAAATCACTTCAAAGACAACAACTGCCAAAGGATCACACCCTATAATATAGATAATAATGACCTTGTAACACATTGATATTATTATTTCTATTGGGTGAAATCTTATTCCCGTTGTGACATCAAAGTCTAAATCTGAATGGTGTACTTTATGAAATCGCCATAGCCATAACCAACGGTGAGATGCCCTATGTTGGCCATAAATAGCCAAGTCCAATAGCAATAGCGTTATTACAATTGAAAACCAGTCTGGTATTAAGAATTGGTTTAATAAACCAATTTGATTTTCCATTGCATATAACGCTGAAACATAAGCAATGCCTCCAACCGTAAAGCGAACGATTATCATGCCTATAATGGATATAGAAAAATTAGTAGGCCAACGCTGTAGGCGCGAGTAACGCTGCTTACGCCTTGGAGCATATACTTCCCAAAGCATCATTAGGCATAAAATACCAACAAAAGCAGATAAGCGAATTATGACTTCCAAAATTGCCCTCCTTGATATTGTTGGGCTAGTTGTTTGGGATCAATACCCAAGAAATACTGCAACCTTAGACACCACATGAGCAATATAGTTTTATAGACCCCAGATTGCACCCATCGTCTAGCTGAACTATGGACACAACTATAAACACGAAAAGGTTTTCCATGTTTTTTAAGGTTTTTAGCCAGAGCTATATCTTCCATAATAGCAATATTGGGGTAGTAACCAACCTGCTGAAACAAACTCTTATCAATAAACAGTGCCTGATCACCGGTGGTAATGCCACTTAATGCCGAACGAAGATTCATAAAATAACTAATTACAGGTAAAAACCAATGTCCGCCTATCAAACGAATGTCGAACCGGCCCCATCGATAACCATCTTGCAGAGCTTGTTGAATTTGACTCACGGCATCATCGGGTAAAAAAGTATCTGCATGTAAAAAGATCAAAACATTACTAGAAGCCTTTTTAGCTCCAGCATTCATTTGTTGTGCTCGACCACAAGGTGAATGAATAAGGTGATCGACGAATGGTTCGGCTATCTGGACAGTCTTATCACCACTCCCTCCATCGACTAAAATAAGTTCACACTGAGGTCGAAGTTTTTGAAGCTCATGTATAAAAAAAGCAATGCCTTTTTGTTCATTTAAACAAGGGATGATAATGCTTAACTCTGGCATAAAATTCCTCTGCATATCACTAACAACATGCAGTATTTGATGCCGCACTATTATGTATTGAACCTTTTGTTTCAGAAGCTGGGCGTAGTGTCCCAGGGGGGGCGCACCAGTTTACTTCTGGTTTTAATTTTTCAGGACTAATACCAATAAAATCATCACGGTATACACTTTGCATTAATAGTTCATAGGATCGTTGGCAGGTAGCAATACGCTGACCACGAGGATAAATATGACCTTCATCATCGTACACTTCCGAATAAGGACCACGATAAATCACTGCATGACCAACATCTAAGCAAGGCTCATCTTTAGGTTTTATTCCAGTAATAGTGGCAGAGCGAAACTCAATACCTTCCACTACTTGCCAAGGTTCACTTTCCCACTTGTCATAAGATACGGCCACAAACCCAGCGTTTACAAATGCAATTAACATCTCTTCTTCTTGAAGAGCACCAGAAACACAACCACTCCATAAAGTTGGATCGGCCTTAAGATGAGCTGGAACATGCTCATCACTGATAATATCTGAGATTGCTACACGGCCTCCAGGCTTTACGACTCGGAATATCTCATTAATCATCTTATTTTTTTCGCTATCTTGTACTAAGTTTAGTACACAATTAGACACTACTAGGTCAATTGAATTATCTTTTATTAATGGCATCTGCTCTGATTGATTTACTTGCCATGATTGTAAGTGGGTCAACGATGCACTATCGGTCACAGGATATTCACCTAAGTGCTTATCCATCGCTGTTAAATCAACAGTAAGATCCTGAATTAAGCCTTTCACAAACTTAACTCGCTCACCACCTAACTTGCTCACCATTTCAGACTGATATTTTCGAGCTAGTGCCAACATATCATCATTCATATCAAGGCCAATTACCCGGCCTGTTTTACCGACAATTTGAGCTGCCATATAACAAATCTTTCCAGAACCAGCACCCAAATCAAGAACAACATCTCCTTCACGGACATACCGAGAAGGATCTCCACAGCCATAATCCTTATCGATAATTTCTTGTGGTAATAGCGCTAGTAATGAAGAATCATAATCAACTGGACAGCATAAATCAGGCTGACAATCTTGAGCCCCTTCCGAATATCTTTTTAATACACTATGTTCTGAAGCCATTACGTTTTCCTAAATAAAAATCTGTTCATGTCAAAGCTCCTCCACAGCTACTACCCTGACCAGCAGTACAGCCATAACAGTGTTGTCGAGTTGCAATTTCTTGCTTCGAAAGGATTAAACCGTCCAGTTCTGCAATATGAACTTTAGCTTTGTCTGCTATCGGTAAGTCTAACATCTGATTAAAATCACAATCATAGACGTAACCTTGCCAATCAATGCTAATTAACTCTCGACACATGACATCATCAACTGTATCAGGGTTATAACTTGCAACAAGTAATGCCATATACTGATCAAATAGTCCCTTACTCATTAACATGCTACCAAAACGCTTTATCGGCATATTAGCTAGGGTATAAAGTTTATTAAAGACCACAGCATACTCTGCAGCTAAATGGGTCTTATAACTAGCCTCCAATGCCTGCTGTTCAGGTGGCAAATTAATCCCTTGTGGGTTAAATACTAAATCCAGTATGAGGCCTGTATCCGGCAGTCCATACCCCAAGACATTTAACCTCTTTAATGCATCCAGACTTGATTGAAATACGCCATTACCACGTTGTTTATCTACGTTATCTTCAAGGTAACAGGGCAATGAGGCTACGATATCAACTCCCTGCTTAGCTAAAAACAATGCTAAATCCTCATAACCAGGCTCTTCTAATATCACCAAATTACACCGATCGATAACACGTAAACCCTTAGCTCGTGCTTTTTTTACAAAATACTTAAAATGAGGATTCATTTCTGGTGCACCACCCGTCAGGTCAAGCGTTGTTATATCCATTTGCTCTATAAAAGACAAAACCTGATCAATTGTCTCTTTTGACATTAATTCTGTTCGCTTTGGACCTGCATTAACATGACAGTGCACACAGCTTAAATTACATAAATATCCCAAATTGACCTGTACTGTTGTCAGGGTAGAACGTTTCAATGCTGGAAAATCACTGAGCTCTAGTAGAGGTTTAGAATTCAACATAAATTATTTATCCCCTACTCCTAGAACGCTTAAAATGACTAATAAAAATGGGTGATAACATTAATAAACCCAGCAAAACTAGGGCAAGCAGCATCTGGGGTGAAAAAACCTGGTCAAGACTCTTGATGTCAGCTAGAGAGCTACCTAGATTAGCAAATACAAAGCTACCCGGCATAATGCCTAAAAATGTACCGAGAGCATATTCACTTGTTTTAATACTCGTAAATGCCATTGTCAAATTGACGAGCCAAAATGGAAACAACGGTACTAAACGTAAGAACAATAAGTAATTAAAAGAATGTTGTTCAAATTCTGTAGTTATTTTTTGCGCTATTGTTAGCTTATCAATCTTAGCTTTAGCCCAATCATAAAAGAAATAACGAATCAACAAGAACACTAGCACTGCGCCGATAGTTGCTGAAACTAACAATAATAACCAACCCAACCAAAGACCAAAAACGAAGCCTACTGCTAAAGATAAAACAGATGCGCCGGGTAAGCTCAAGGCTACAACAAGTATATAAATCAGCATGGCCAGTACAATTGATAGGCCATAGTACTGCTCTACTGTTTCTAATAGTAGTGCTTTATTGGTTTGTAAAGTTGATATTGTTAAGTAGTCAGGCCCATTAAATAGAAAAAATATAGCTATGAAAAATGATAAGACAGCTAAAGTTATCAGTTTAACTGACATCTTAACCTCGGCCTCTTAAGCCGAACAAACATTTTATCCATTTTTTCCTGTTTCCTGTCAGTCCTGCTTTCAATCGCTGATCGGCAACGCGGCGGTTGATTTGAGCTAAAGTCGGGTAAATATGAATGGCTTTACTCAAAGCTGACAAACTTAGACCAGCAGATATCGCTAAAGTATATTCGGCTATTAACTCACCTGCTTGAGGTCCGACAATACAAGCACCTAATATTTTACCTCTTGGGCTGGTTATGATTTTAGCCATTCCAATCGCTTGTTCATCTGTAATAGCTCGATCTATTTCATCAAAGGGAAAAGTATATACATTATGCTTAATACCTTGCTCTAATGCCTCTCTTTCTGATAACCCAACCCTTGCAAGCTCTGGTGAAGTGAATGTACACCAGGGTATACGACTAGTTTGTGATTTAACTGGTAGCTTAAATAACGCGTTTCTTAATACTATACCTGCTTGATGTTCAGCCATATGTGTAAATAGAAATGGTCCAGCTACATCGCCACAAGCAAAAATATGTCGATTTGTTGTTCTTAACCGGCTGTCAAGGGTTAAGAACCCATTTTTAGTCTCAACTTTGGCGGCTTCTAACCCCAAGTTATCAATATTTGATTTGCGCCCAGTTGCTATTAACAAATGGCTGCCTTCAATCACTGTCATCTGAGGATCGTCCAGATGCACAGCGATTCCTTGCTTTGTTTTAACTACTTCTCTAACCTTATTTTTTAAATAAAGATCGATTCCTTCTACTTCAAATTGCTGTTGTATGACCCCGCTCATCTCTTCATCTTCTCTTGGCATTAAACCAGAGCGAGTAATAATGGAAACAGCAGAGCCTAACCTAGAAAAACTTTGTCCTAACTCACAGCCAATTGCACCGCCTCCCAATATGATTAGATGCTCTATATTCTCTTGCAGATTAAAAATCGTTTCATGGGTATGATAATCAATTGTATTGATACCTATAATACTGGGGATCGCTGGCCTTGAGCCCGTTGCTAATACGAAGTTTTTTGCCGTAATGGTTTGCTGACCTACAGACAGAGTTTCAGTATTTACAAACTTTGCATCTGAAAATAGAATTTCAACTCCTAGTTTCTGAAAACGTTCAGGGCTATCATTAGGTTCAATACGCTTAATTACATCGTCTACATGCTGCATCACCGTACTTTGCTCTACTTCATTTAAACTAGCTGATAAACCCACTTGATTTGCAGTATTTATTCTATAGGCCGTATTAGCAGAATGTATCAGTGCTTTACTTGGTACACAGCCAGTATAAAGGCACTCGCCACCAAGTTTATTTTTCTCAATAAGTATTACTTTTGCGCCAAGAGTAGCCGCTCCAGCTGCTGTAACTAAACCTGCAGCACCGCCGCCAATAATACAAAGGTCATAGTCTTTTTCTCGCGACATTGAAAATCTCTTCTCCGTTACATGAGAGCTTGACGAATCAAACCATAAAAAAACATTTCATTTATTTCCCGTCATCAACAAGAACCCTTCCGAAGAGAATTTCCTACCGACCTCTAGCTTTTCTTCACGTCCCTATTACCTTACTAATAAAAACTGGGTTTCACTTTCTAACAACATACGTGTTGTAAAACTGCCAAAAATAAACCCATGCAACTTACTGTGGCTAAAGGCTCCCATCATGGTGATATCAATGTTATTAACTTTCTGGTAGTGCGTCAGTAGTGATAGAGTATCACCACAGAGAGCTTGGACAGTTGATGCAATACCCACTCCTTTTAGAACTGATTCAGCATCTTCTATTAAGTTTCTTGCTTCCTGAAGATTTTTTGACACGCTAACCACGTGGATCTCTAACCCTTTATGAATTAGGGATTCTCGCACCAATAAATTGAGCGCTTTAAGCGAAGTCGGACTTCCGTTATAGGCAAACATCAATTTCTTAGGCTTTTTAAAGCGGGACTTGGCAATAAAAATAGGTTTGGTCGCAACACGAATTGCATCTTCTAATTGAGTCCCTAAGCCCTTAGCTTCGCCACTATGATCTTGCCCCTTCGACCCAATGACAATGATTGCGACTTGTGATTGCAAATCAATCAACGCTTCTGGCAAAGTACCATGTCGTTGTTTAGCAATAAGTTCAACAATACCAGCACTTTCTGCTTTTGTCCTTGCATCATTAAGGATCTGTTTACCATCAGCAATTAACTGTTTACTCTCCATCCGTTCTTCATCGGATAGTTCATCTAATAAATGTTCTTTAATGTTAGGTGTTAAATTACCTTCGTGATGGGCCTGCTCACTATGATGAGAATGCTCAATAGTGTGAAGTAAGTTTAAAGATGTCGGACCTTTCTTAGTAAGCCAGATAGCATAATCAATCACCGAATTGCTTAATTCAGAACCATCAATTCCAGCAAGAACCCACCCGTTTTTTGTCATTGACATGTTTAATGACCTCCCATCATTTTTTCTACTTCGTCAGGCTTGTCATGAATTGCAAATTTATCTAACAAGGTTTCACTCGCTTCATTTAAGCCAATAATACTGACATCCGCACCTTCACGCCTTAACTTAATCACCACCTTATCTAAGGCTGCAACGCCAGTGATATCCCAAAAATGAGCACGATGCACATCAATAACCACCTTATCAACCGCTTCTTTAAAATCAAAAAATCCAATAAACCTATCCGAGGAATTAAAAAAGACTTGCCCAATAACTTGGTAAGTACGTGTATCCGTCTTATCTTGATAATCACTTTCCACTATCAAGAACTGACTAAGCCGTTGTGCCATAAACAATGATCCAATTAAGATACCCGTAAACACGCCAAAGGCCAAATTATGTGTCCATACCACGACAATCACTGTTGCCACCATGACACTTGATGCACTCACAGGATTAGTTTTTAATTCTTTAATTGAGGTCCAGTTGAAGGTACCTACTGAAACCATGATCATCACGGCTACTAGCGCTGCCATTGGAACAATCGATAAAACATCATTGAGAAAAACTACTAGAATAAGTAATAAAACACCTGCAGTCATTGTTGATAAGCGTCCTCTTCCGCCAGACTTAACATTAATAATAGACTGACCGATCATCGCGCATCCTGCCATACCTCCAATTAGGCCAGAGCCAATATTAGCAATACCTTGACCTTTACACTCTCGTTTCTTATCACTTTCTGTGTCAGTTAATTCATCAATAACATTTGCTGTCATTAGAGATTCAAGTAACCCAACAATTGCAATTGACATAGAGTAAGGAAATACAACTCCTAAGGTTTCAAAGTTAAAAGCTACATCCGGCCATAAGAAAATTGGCAAGGTATCAGGCAGATCACCCATGTCGCCAATGGTACGGACTTGTATGTCAAATACATACACAATTATTGTTAAAACAACAATGTTTACGAGTGGTGAAGGTAATAACTTTCCAACTTTAGGCACATAAGGAAATAAATAAATAATTCCTAAGCCAGCTGCTGTTAGAGCATAGACATGCCAACTTACGTTCGTTAACTCAGGAAGTTGTGCCATGAAAATAAGTATGGCGAGGGCATTCAAAAACCCAGTCATTACAGACTTTGAAATGAAGCTCATAAATTTATGTAGATTAAGAAAGCCAGCTACAACTTGAAGTACACCAGCTAATATCGTTGCTACTAGTAGATATTGTAGGCCATGATCCTTGACCAACGTTACCATTAATAGTGCTGTGGCTGCTGTGGCTGCTGAAATCATACCCGCACGACCACCAACAATTGCAATAATGACTGCAATGGCAAATGATGCATACAAGCCCACTTTAGGATCAACACCTGCAATAATTGAAAAAGCAATCGCTTCAGGTATTAGCGCTAACGCAACTACAATCCCAGCTAAAATATCGTTACGTACATTACCTAGCCAATCTTGCTTAGCTGATAGCAGCATATTCTGGTGTTCCTTCTGAAGCTTGTTGAGTTTAAATTTTTTTGTCTCAAAATAGACAATAAATACAATTTTATTCTGGAGTAAATTAGGCGAAAGAGTATACAGCAAAAGACTAGGTACTATTTTTGGTAAATTAGCAGCTAGAATTCGAAAGGTCATTAATACTTCTTGGTATTGAGTATCAACAACCGTTAATCGACTGTTTGTATTATTCTGCAGGCGATAAGTAGATAAAGGTAGTGAGGTCGAACTGTAGGACTATTTTAAACTCGTTATAATGATCTTTATCCAATCATCTGTGGATAAGTATCCGGCAGACCAGTCTTCCCACTCCAAAGACAAGCCTTCAGCCTGTATTTCCTCGACACTCATGCCGTCAATAAGCATCGCTTCTACTTCAGCTGTTGTCTCTACTATCATTTGGTGAAACTCCTCTAGATCAGCTTTTGATGATAATGGACCGTGGCCAGGAATAACTATCGTTTCATCATCAATTTTTGCTAGGACAGCTTTGATATTATTTGCCATATTACGAACATTTCCACCTGTGCCCAGATCAATGAAGGGGTAAAAACCAGAGAAAAAATGATCTCCCATATGAACAATATTCGCTGACCTTAAAAATACAACAGAATCACCATCCGTATGGCCATTTGGAAAATGGATAATTTCAAGTCTTTCACCATTAATAGAAAGCACTATAGATTTATCAAATGTAATAGAAGGAATTGCATGAGAAGTATAGGGCTCCGAGACCATATTAAAAAACTTAACTTCCTGCCGCGTTAATAAGCGTCTACGTACATTTTTATGAGCGATAATAGGCGCATATTCACCAATAAAGGCATTACCCTGTGTATGGTCTGTATGCCAATGAGTGTTAATGAGGTAAGTGACTTGTTCTACTCCCCCATGTCTTGCCAATTCATGATCTAAAGCTTTAGTCATTTTTTCATAGCCAGCATCAATTAGGACCAGGCCTTCATCCCCTTTTAATAAGGCAATATTTCCTCCCTCTCCTTGTAACAAGAAAATATTTTCACTTAACGCTGTTGATTTAAATAGCTTGGTAGGTAGGTGGTGAGACGTGCCAGCACCAGAGGCAAATAAATTAGCTGACGTAAGCAACGTTACTAAGGAAAGTATTAATAATTTCATTGTGAACTCACAGTTATCTTTACGACAGTTAAAGTGTTGCTATTTTTGAAGGCTAAGAACTTATGCCTACACTTGAAAAGTGTATCAGTAGTTTCACATTTTTTACTAAACTATCAAACTAAATTTTGTATTTAGCCGAGTATTAAATTTATTGTCACTGTAAGCGATGAAATATTTTTCTGCTATTTTTATCATACATATGTTTGTTATGATTTCTTTTATGCAAAAAAAAATGACTGAGTATAAACAAGAATGGATCCACTAAGTCAGGGCATCGTTGGTATGACGGCCTCCCAGGTCGTAGCTACACGAAAAGAGGTTTTGGTCGCTGGCCTCCTTGGTTTTTTATCAGGGATGGTCGCTGACCTTGATATCTTCATTCACTCAACTGAAGATCCTCTATTATTTTTGGAATATCATCGACAGTTTACCCATTCAATTATTTTTATACCCTTTGGAGCGTTGATTTGTGCCACTTTCTTTTGGTTTTTCTTCAAAAGTTTTTCAAAAAAAAGACCACTGCCTTATAAACGCATTTATTTATACAGCTTTGTAGGTTACGCATCACATGCCCTCTTAGACTCCTGTACCAGTTATGGCACTCAATTATATTGGCCTTTTAGTAATGAACGTGTTGCTTGGAATACTATTTCCATCATAGACCCACTCTTTACCATCCCATTAATTTTGATTATTGCCGTCGCCACCTTTCGACGATCTCGTAACATAGCCATTATCGCTGCTAGCTATGCTCTTATTTACCTTTGTTTAGGCTACGTACAAGAAAACCGAGCTAGCACTGCAGCACGACATCTTGCAGACAACCGTGGTCATCAGCCTATCAATATCACTGTTAAACCAAGCTTTATGAACCTTCTTGTATGGAAAAGTTTTTATGAACATCGTGGTCGTTATTATGTTGATGCCATTCGTGTATTAAATACGGATAGCTACTTTAAGGGCAGTTCGACACCTATATTAAACATTGCTCGAGACTTTCCTTGGTTAGATAGAACCAGTCAACAAGCCGCAGATATAGAACGTTTCCGCTGGTTTTCAGCAAATCACCTCGCAATTGACCCAGATGATCCTAATCGTATTATCGACATCCGATATTCGATGTTACCAAATAGAATGGATGGATTATGGGGAATAAAATTAGATCCGGCTGCTGATAAAAGCAGCTATGTTAAATGGTCACATAACCCAAATAAGCAAGACAATCAGAAAAATATTACTAAGCTTTGGTCAATGATCGTAGACCAAGGTAAAGTAATAAAATAAGATCACTTGTTATTTAATACCTTCCGTTTCAGCAAGAATAATTCCAACTGATCCGGCTGGGATTCTTCGCTGACTGCTCGCTAAATAAATCTGAGAAACTGTCCCATCCAAATACAGAGAATTCAAACAACCTTTTCTCTTAAAGTAATCAGCAAAGTCATAAAAGTTTATAAAACCTTTAGAGATTGCAAACAGTAACCGGCCATCTGGTAATAAGCCCACTCCGTTACGAATGCGGAAATTAGTTGAACCTTTTCTTAATTTAGGGTTGATCTTGCCCTCAATTGACAACATTGGACCAGATTGGGTCGCGTATTCAATCGACGCATTATGCTTAAACTTATCTGCTGGTATGATGAAACCGCGGCCTGCTTTATCTATGTAAAAAACCCCATTAGGCTGAATATAAAAATTACCATAAGCGTCTTGACGACTATTTAAACGATGTTTAACAACACCCTTTTCAATAAATAACCCCAGCGGCGTATAGTCTTTTTGGTAGATACCACCATTCATGGCAAATACCAGCTTTTTGTTTTGTTTTTCTAATATAGATTTTAAATTTTTGAAACTTCGATAAGGCTTCTTTTCTTTATCCCGCCAATAAAAGGCTAGTTGCTTTTTACTTGGGTCGACTATATGTGAAATAAACCGAGATGGAACTTCAAGTCCAGCCGCGTATAGGACAGCCGGTGATGCCACTAAATAAGAAAATAAGAACAAAAAAGCTGAAAAGGCTACTTTGTGCATTCTTTTAGCCTAGCTCTAATGTATATGTTTTTTTTAACCTTAAAGTCATAGTTCCTAATTTAAAATTATTACAAACCAACGGCAATATGCTGGATCAACCCATTACTAACCAAAATATGTTCTCGACCCTGCCGGTTGGAGACTGAGCCGTCTAGTGAGGTGCCCTTGAAACTAAACTCTATTTCAATTACGTTCGACTTTATTTCAGTGACGTCATCCACAGCCCAATGCAGTTTTTGGTATTGACTATGAAAATCAGTTTGCATCGCAATGATATTTTCTTTACCAACAAAAAACCCAAGACTTGTAGAGTAGTAGGTACTATCAGCGTTGAATAATTTTGCAATCAAAGTTAAATTAGATTGGTTTGAATATAAAAAATACTGCTCAGATAATTCAAGGGCTAATGACATAACTAGATAACATCTTCTATTAATAAAAAGTCTATTCCATGATATAGATAACTTTGAAAGCCCCTGCCTAATCCTTTTCTCTTTTTGGTATTAACAACACTTTTAAAAAAGCTTCCTTCCAAATTCATGGCCTTCTACTCCCCTATCACCGTTACAATCACTTTTCTATTGTGGCGCTGCGTACGATGCTCCCACAAATATATTCCTTGCCAAGTTCCTAGGTCACATTGTCCACTAGTAACAGGCATCGTGAGCTCAGGATTAGTCAACACAGTCCGAATATGAGCACTCATATCATCAGGTCCTTCGTCTTGATGCAAAAACATCGGAGCACCATCCGGTACAATATGGTGCATGTACGTTTCTAAGTCACGCCTAACATCAGGATCGGCATTTTCGCATAACATTAAAGACGCGCTGGTATGTTTAACAAACACATGACAGCTTCCAAGTTCAATACCCGATGCAGCTACAATATTCTGTACTTTTTCGGTAATATTTTCTGTACTCCTCGGCTGAGTATGAAAATCAAGCTGCTGTTGAAAAACCATTAATAAACCCTATTTATCGTATCCATTCAATTAAAGTGCTTTCATCCACAACTTTAACACCAAGACCTTGAGCTTTGGTTAGTTTAGAGCCAGCATCACGACCGGCTACAACATAATCTGTATTTTTTGACACACTGCCGGCAACTTTCGCGCCGAGTGCCAATAGTTTTTCTTTGGCTTCACTACGCGACAACTCTTCCAAAGTACCTGTTAAGACCACTATTTTACCGCTTAATACTGTGTTCGTTAATTGTTGCTGTTCTTTAGGCCATTCTAAACCAGCCATTAACAATCTTTCAATTACTTCTTGGTTATGAGGTTGATGAAAGAAAGTCACAATACTATGAGCAACGATAGGGCCAACATCTTCAATTCCAATTAAGACTTCTTCATCTGCTTCTTTTAAGGCATCTAAGGTTAGGAAATGCTTGGCTAATGATCTTGCTGTGGTTTCTCCTACTTCACGTATACCAAGAGAATATAAAAAACTGGAGAATTTAGTTTTTTTAGCCAGAACTATCGCATTAATTATATTTTCAGCTGATTTGTCACCCATCCGTTCAAGTGCTGATAATTGTCCACTTTTAAGAGTAAATAAGTCAGCAGGATCATCAACTAGGCCCTTATCGACAAGCTGTTCAATTATTTTATCACCCAAGCCATCAACATCTATTGCCTTACGAGAGACAAAGTGTTTTATCGCCTCTTTACGTTGTGCAGGACAATATAAACCACCAGTACAACGTAAAATGACCTCACCTTCTAGACGTTCTGCTTCAGAGTCACAGATAGGGCATCTGTTAGGCAGGATAAAGGGCTTAGACTGCTCCTGTCTCTTTGATAACACCACTTGCACCACTTCAGGGATAACATCTCCTGCTCTTCTCACAATCACAGTGTCACTAATACGAATATCTTTACGATCAATCTCATCTTGATTGTGTAAAGTGGCGTTGCTGACAGTAACGCCACCAACAAACACAGGATTGAGTCGAGCAACAGGTGTTAAAGCACCTGTACGACCCACTTGAATCTCTATACCTTCGACAGTTGTCATTTCCTGTTGTGCTGGGAATTTATGAGCAATCGCCCATCGTGGCGCTCGTGAAACAAAACCTAATCGTTGTTGAAGGTAAAGGTCATCAACCTTAAAAACAACTCCGTCTATATCATATGCAAGAGTGTCCCGGCGTTCACCAATCTGTTTGATATAAGCTTCACATGCCTTAATACTAGAAACCTTTTGGAGTTCAGGTGAAATGCGACAGCCCCATTTCTCAATCATTGACATAGCCGCAGAATGGCTTTCGGGCATTTCAGCTAAACCTTTTATGTCACCCAAGCCATAACAATAAATTTCTAATGGCCTATTTGCCGTGATCCTGGAATCTAATTGTCTTAAAGAACCCGCCGCTGCATTTCGTGGGTTTACAAACGGTTTTTTACCATCAGCAATTTGTTGCTTATTTAAAGATTCAAAACCTAGCTTTGGTATAAATATCTCACCACGAATTTCAATAACTTCTGGAATACCGCTGCCAATAAGCTTTAAAGGAATGCTAGAAATAGTACGGGTATTGACAGTGACATCTTCGCCGACTTTGCCATCGCCACGCGTCGCAGCCTGGACTAAAATACCTTGTTCATAACGTAAGCTAATAGCTAAGCCGTCTAGTTTGGGCTCTGCAATATAAGTCGGTGTATTTTCGCTATTAAGCCAGTCTTTTACCCGTTTATCGAATGCTTTTAAATCGGCTTCATTAAACATGTTATCTAAGGACAACATCGGCAAGGAGTGAGACACTTGAATGAACTTGTCTAGTACTTGTCCACCAACCCTTTGGGTGGGTGAATCAAGTGTCAATAATGCAGGGTGCTCAGCTTCTATTTGTTTAAGCTCTCTAAACAACCGGTCATATTCAGAGTCACTAACTTCAGGGTTATCAACAGTATAGTACTGGTAGTTGAATTTATTTATCAGCCCACATAACTCCTCTTTACGAGCAGTGATCTCAGGCGGAACTGTCATGTTTAAACTAATGATTATCACCTTCTTTCATGAGGTTAAAGTTTAAAATTTGACTACGCATACTTTGCAATGTCGGTTGAGACAATAACTGACGTTTTTCGTCATACAATCGGCTCTGCAATTGCTTCATTATCTGGTCTGTCTAATCTAGCATAGCATCAAATGCGTTATCAATATCAGGATTCAATTGACGTATCTTCTGTTTCCACATTATCACTCGTTTTGGTTATGTCGCTTTGGGCGCAAATAACACTAATAACAAAAAATAATTAAGATAAATATACCTATAATTTCTTCTAACACTTAAATAAATCTTCCAATTCAGGGATAATACAAATCTTTATAACGTTACACTGAGAGCACCATGTCCACCTTACCTAAAAGAGAACTAGAAACTTTTGACAATGCAAGACCAGACCGTGATTATACCATTCACATCGAGACGGCTGAGTTTACATGTTTGTGTCCAAAGACTGGCCAGCCTGACTTTGCCACCATTAAACTAGACTATGTCCCAGATTTGAAATGTGTTGAATTAAAATCTTTTAAACTCTACATGTGGACCTATCGTGAAGAAGGTAATTTTCATGAGGTTGTTACTAATCAAATCTTAGATGATATTGTTGCTGCAACTAACCCCAAGTTTATGCGCGTTACGGGAATTTTCAATGTCCGTGGAGGTGTTTATACAAATGTCGTTGCCGAATATCGTCAAGACGGTTGGGTAGCTCCAGAATTAGTTCAGTTGCCATAATTTCTTGTGGTGTAAATCTTCATTATACTGATCCCGTATAAAGTAGATTGATGTAACTGAGCAATTAAGAATATATAGTCAGATTTATCTTAATACATCGACTTACCACTCTGCTGCTATTTATAAGCAGCAACATCTCTTATCAGCCTATTAGCTCGCCAACTGAAACAGCTAAAGATTAGGTTCAATGGCTGACAGTAAAGCAGGTAAGTCATTACTAAATGCAATGGCAGAACTATCAACGGATAAACTGTATTTTATGAGAAATTTGTTAAAAGGTGCAGGCTACCTCCTCACTGGCTTTGAACTAATGAACCAAAAAGGAATTCGCCACCTTTCTTATTTTCCTATGGCCATTAACACCGTTTTATTTAGTGTTGCAATTTGGGTAGGTTACGGTTATTTTGATGTTTGGCTTGATAGTTTAATTCCTACCTGGCTACCAGAATGGATAATAACAGCCATAATGTGGTTAATTATTCCCATTTTTACGGCACTGATTCTCATTGTTGTTTTTTTCTCTTTTTCCATCTTTGCCAATTTCTTAGCATCACCTTTTAATGCGCCCTTGGCTGAGGCTGTCGAAAAAAAGTTGAATGGCATACCACCAAGCAGCTTGTCTTGGCAGCAACTCATAAAAGACACTCCATCAGCTCTCTGGAATGAATTAAAAAAGATAAAGTATTTTCTGAACTTACTCATTCCACTCTTTATTTTATCCTTGGTACCTCTTTTAAATATCCTGGCACCCATACTTTGGATCCTATTTTCTGGTTGGATTCTCACTCTCGAATATCATAATTACCCCATGAGTAACCATCACCTAGATATCAACGAGCAACACAAGGCACTAAAAACAGAGCCTGGGTTAACCCTAGGGTTTGGTCTTGCAACTTTAGCAATAACAATGATTCCTATCTTAAACTTTATTGTTATACCGGCAGCTATATGTGGTGCAACAGCACTTTATTTAGAAAAGCTCAAAGTTTGAAACTTGTACTCACTTTTTCCTAGAAGCCGTAAAGCAAGACTCAGCTTATTTTAAATCTAGGCCTCGTTACAATTTCCATGCGCAAAACACCGTGTACAGGAAGAGTTCTTCAGGCTTATAAACTACAGTCTAGATATAGCAGATTAAAGGGTTGTTATAACATGATAAAATGACATCTTGTAGGTAGGCTTTTACTAACTAACAACTTAAAAGAGCTATTCTAAATAAAGCATCCATATCAGAGTAGATAAATTGGGGCTAGTGTCTCTTATCACCAGCCATGGCTAATAAAAGAGAGCATTGGGCCATTCTCTATACTCTTTTGAACCAAGCAAAAACCATATTTAATTAAAAATAATTTACCAACCGCTATTCCGTATTTATTTCAAACAAAAGTAAACATTAAAATTCAGTGTTTCTAATTTAAAAATTACTTGTTCCTTAACTTTAAAATTAAGATAAGATGCTAGCAAGTTTTGCACAATAGGGTTTGCTCTGGTATATATCCGCCCTTGAATTGAAAAAGATAAGAGGCTTACACAATGGATTCGACACAATTAGAAGCAAAATTCATACCCTACGATGAAGTATCGGGGGAAGATTATATGAATGGTGAACAAGTCGGACATTTTCGAGATATTTTGGGAAATTGGCGCAAACAGCTAATGGAAGAAGTCGATCGCACAGTACATCATATGCAAGATGATGCGGCGAATTTTCCTGATCCAAATGATCGAGCTACACAGGAAGAGGAATTCACACTCGAACTTCGCACGCGTGATCGCGAACGTAAACTCATTAAGAAAATTGAAGAGTCTCTTCAAGACCTTGATAAAGGTGATTATGGCTATTGTGAATCGTGTGGAACTGATATTGGTATTCGCCGGCTTGAGGCACGGCCAACAGCTACACTTTGTATCGACTGTAAGACTCTCGCAGAAATCCGCGAAAAAAATCGTGTTTAACTCTACACCACAAATTAACTTTTACTTCACACACTCCGGATAGTAAACCAATGCCCTGCTTAGACGGGGCATTTTTGTATCTAAAAACAGCAGAATAATCAACACGACGCATTTACTGTTCTCGTTTTGATGAGCCTGAACAAGTTATACTCTAAAAAACATCAATTTTTAGGTTACGTAGAATGTCAAAAGATAATATTCAATCGACCCTGCAAGAGGACAGAACTTTTCCGCCACAACACAATTTTGTTCATACGGCCGCGCTATCCGTTAGTAGCTTAGATGCCCTCTATGCAAGCGCCAATCAAGACAATGAATTATTTTGGGCTGAGCAAGCTCGCAAGGAATTAGATTGGCAACATCTTTTTACAACTACACTAGATGACTCAAAAGCACCTTTCTATCGTTGGTTCCATGATGGGAAATTAAACGTTTCATATAACTGTCTGGATCGCCAACTGAAAGATCATGCTGATAAAACTGCCATTATATTTGAAGGTGAGCCAGGTGATATCCAACATATTAGTTACCGAGATTTACATCAAAGAGTATGTCGGTTTGCAAACGCCCTAAAAAACCAAGGTGTCAAGGTTGGAGATCGTGTCATTATTTATATGCCAATGATTGCTGAAGCAGTCATTGCAATGCAAGCTTGCGCTCGTATTGGAGCTATTCATTCAGTTGTCTTTGGTGGTTTTTCAGCACAGTCCTTGAGAGACCGTATCGAAGATACCGGGGCCAAAGTTGTTATTACAGCTGATGGTGGTCACCGAGGTGGAAAAATAATAGAGCTAAAAGCCACTACAGACTTGGCACTCCTGAAAGGATGTGACAATGTTAAAACTGTAATTATCTTCAAACGAACGGGCCACAAAGTAGCTCTTAAACCTGGTCGTGATATATGGTGGTCGGATGCTGAACAAGGACAAACAACCGATTGTGAACCAGAATGGCTTCCTGCTGACCACCCCCTTTTTTTACTATATACATCGGGGTCGACAGGTAAACCTAAAGGCATACAACACTCTACTGGCGGTTATTTACTCAATGCTATAACAAGCATGCGATGGGTCTTTGATATACAAGCCAGTGATGTTTTTTGGTGTACAGCCGACGTGGGATGGATAACAGGCCATACATATGTTGCTTATGGACCCTTGGCAACTGGTGCTACAATCGTTATCTATGAGGGTGTGCCGACAATTCCAGATGCTGGCCGTTTTTGGGGTATTTGCCAGCGCCATAAAGTAACAACTTTCTATACTGCACCGACGGCCATTAGAGCATTAATGAAGATCGGCGATGCAGTCCCTAATACCTATGACCTTTCAAGTCTAAGATTATTAGGAACTGTGGGCGAACCAATTAACCCGAAAGCCTGGATGTGGTACCACGATATTATAGGACAACAACGTTGTCCTATCGTCGATACTTGGTGGCAAACAGAAACTGGTGCTCACATGATTGCACCAGTGCCGTCATCCACAATCACTAAACCCGGATCTTGCACTAGAGCGTTACCCGGTATTGATGCCGCTATTGTTAATGAAAAGGGTCAAGAAATAACAGTCGCAGACGAAGGTGGTTTTTTAGTCATAAGAAAGCCTTGGCCATCGATGATGCAAACTGTCTGGGGTGATGACCAACGCTACCTTGATACTTATTGGGATCACTTCAATGGTCGTTATTATCTTGCTGGAGACAGTGCACGTCGTGACAAAGATGGTTACTTTTGGATCATGGGCCGTATTGATGACGTTCTAAATGTGTCTGGTCACCGCTTAGGAACAATGGAAATAGAGTCTGCACTCGTAGCCCATGCAAGTGTCTCTGAAGCTGCGGTCGTGGGTCGACCACACGATATCAAAGGTGAGTCGATCTTTGCCTATGTAGTACTAAAAGGAGAAAGACCTCCTAATGGCATTGATGACCAGCTCACTGATGAGTTACGTAAATGGGTCGCTACTCAAATTGGTCCCATCGCTAAGCCGGATGATATTCGTTACGCAGATAATTTACCTAAAACGCGGTCAGGTAAGATCATGCGAAGACTACTTCGGACAATAGCCAAAGGTGAGGCTATTACTCAAGACACATCAACACTAGAAAACGAGGATATCCTCCCCCAACTTCAAGGAAAAGCGTAAGTTGGCTAAAAGACAATCACCTGTTGAGAATAATCAACGTCTAGACAAATGGTTATGGGCCGCCCGCTTTTATAAAACTCGCAGCCTTGCTGTTGAAGCTATTAACGGCGGTAAAGTTCACCTTAACAATAACCGAGTAAAGCCCAGCCGTACCATTAAAGAGAGCGATGTATTAACTATCACGAAACCTCCCTATGAACAGAGCATTACTATATTAAGGTTAGTATCACATCGTAGGCCAGCATCCGAAGCTCAGCTGCTCTATATCGAAAGTGAAGCAAGCATTCAAAAACGCGACAAACTACAACAAGAAATAAAAAACCAGCCTCTTGGCTTTCGACATGGTCAAAGTAAGCCAAATAAACGCGAACGTCGCCATATCATTAAATTCACCCGTGGATAATTAATGTCAGATCCTTCTCAAAAAAAAACTATACTTGCTAAAGCCGAGCCAACCTCCTCTTCTCTTAGTGATGCAATCGAGCTTCAATCTCTTGCAGCCCAAGCTGGCTTTGATTGGCCAGATATTAGCGGTGTAGTTGATAAAATAAATGAAGAATTGAGCGAAGTGCTTGCTGAAATAAACATTCAAAACAATGAAGTACGATTAAAAAATGAAATAGGTGACTTGCTGTTTACCTGCATTAATTTGGCGAGACACTTGAATATAGATCCTGAGCAAGCATTACAAAGCGGAAATAAGAAATTTTTTGATCGATTTACGAGGTTGGAAGAGATCGTGGATGCTGAAGGGAAAAATATTAGCGATCACAGCTTAGTACAATTAGAACAACTCTGGCAAAGAGTTAAACAAGAACATAAGAATTAAAAAACAACTTTAGTCACACTTTATCAACCCGGTTGTCATATTTTAAGAACGGATAAAGCTATCAAACCCATTAAAAACCAAAAAGTGTTTACCCTTAGCTCTAGCAATCATTCCAATACCAACTTTACGGGCAATACTCAAACCCATTTCTGTAGCCCCCGATCTTGACAATAACAACGGCACTTCCATCTGTGCTACTTTTATAACCATCTCAGATGTTAATCTGCCTGTCGTGTAAAATATTTTATCTTTACCTGAAATGCCTTCTAACCACATCCAACCGGAAATAGCATCGACAGCATTATGACGGCCGACATCCTCAACAAAAATTTCAACATCACCAGACATCGAACACAGCGCACAACCATGAACTGCTCCGGCAGTTTTGTACATTTGGTTGTAGTCTCTTAAGCCATCTAAAACCTGATAAATAGTTTCAGCTGAAAAGTCTGGGCAGTGAACATTCAAAATATCCAAAGATGTCATTACATCACCAAACATAGTGCCTTGACCGCACCCACTAGTCACCGTACGTTTAGAAAGTAACTGCTTAATATTAGCGACTTTTTGTGATGTTGTGACAGCGACAGCCTCGACTTCCCAGTCAACTTGTACTGCTATTACATGGTCAATTGAAGATACCAAACCTTGATTTCGTAAATAACCAAGCGTAAGTAGCTCAGGCTGAGCTCCCATTGTCATCAATGTCACAATTTCTTGCTTATCTAAATAAATCGTTAGCGGACGCTCACCTGTTAATGAAACATCCCTTTTCTCACCTAGCTCGTCAAAAGCAGAAAACGTATGCAATAAATCAATTCCCGCATTCGACATTTTAATTTGGTGTTTAACCACCTGTAACACTCATATGCCTGAAAATAACAGGCTGCTCCCTTACATTGAAATCATGACCTTTAGGTTTGATCTCCATTGAATCAATAATCGCTTGTTTTAAACGTGCCTTATCTCCGGGGTAGCGCCTCAAAATGTCACGTAAGTCCACTGAGTGCTCTTGTCCTAAGCAAAGGAGTAAACGCCCTTCTGTTGTAACTCTCACTCGATTACAGCTTTCACAAAAATTATGGCTATGAGGAGAAATAAATCCAACTTTACTTCCTGTACCTTTAAGTTGATAGTAACGAGAGGGCCCACCCGTATTTGCAAGTGATGGTTGAAGTTCAAATTCAGACTTTAGAACAGCCTTCACTTCATCACTAGAGCAATAACTTTCACTTCTGTCATGTGTGACATGCCCTAAGGGCATCTCTTCTATATAGGATATATCTAAGTCATTTTCGATCGCAAAGCGAGCTAAATCAACAATCTCATCTTCATTACGCCCTTTCATGATCACAGCGTTGAGTTTAATTCGTTTAAACCCCGCTTTTTTTGCAGATTCAATACCTTTTAAAACACCGTTTAAATCACCCGTCCGAGTCAATGCTTTAAAACGAGCAGCTTTTAGTGAGTCTAGGCTAATATTAATGCGGTCAACACCTGATTTAACTAGGCTCTCTGCATATTTTGTCAGTTGAGAACCATTAGTCGTAATAGTGAGCTCTTTGAGTGCTGTGGTTTGTTTTAAATCTCCTAACTCTTTAAACAGCCAATCCACATTTTTCCTTACTAGCGGTTCACCACCCGTCACCCTAACTTTTTCGACACCCAGCTCAGCGAAAGCCCCTATTAACAATACAATCTCTTCAAGACTCAATAGCTGCTGACGCGGCATGAATACCATTTCCTCATCCATGCAATAAACACAGCGAAAGTCACAACGATCCGTGATCGACATACGCACGTAATTAACTCGCCTACCAAAACGGTCAATTAATTGTGTTTGTGTTGCTACTTGAGTCATGAAGTCTCTCTTTTAAAAGAACAATCTAGAACAATAATACACGCTAGCAAAATATTTTTGATATTTACCACTTTCATAATAAAAAAAGCCTCACTAGTTAATGAGGCTTTTTAAACTAAATTTCATAATACTACTAGTTAGTCATTTCCGGAAAAAGCCCCCAGTAGGTGTAATAGGCTTGTAAACAAATTATAGATAGAAATATATAGAGTAACTGTTGCCATAATGTAATTCGTTTCACCGCCATGAATGATTTGACTTGTTTGATATAAAATCAGACCTGACATCAACAGAACAAACATAGCTGAAACTGCAAGAGCTAGGCCTGGCATCTCAAAAAAGAAAGCACCCAAAGCTGCTAGAAAACCAACTAAGATACCTACCATTAAGAAGCCGCCCATAAAGCTAAAGTCTTTCTCACTTTTAATCGCGTAAGCAGACAAGGCTAAGAATATAGCACCCGTACCACCCAAAGCTTGCATCACTATTTGGCCGCCATTTGGCATACTTAGGTAGTAATTAACCATTGGCCCTAAAGTCAGTCCCATAAAACCAGTTAAGGCAAACACAGAAACTATGCCCCATACACTATTACGCAATTTGGTAGTAAGGAAAAGTAACCCAAAATAACCAACCAGCGTGAGTAAGCCTAAATGTGGAAAATTCATTGCCATCGACAATCCTGCAGTCAGTGCACTAAATGCCAAGGTCATTGCTAACAAGACGTATGTATTACGTAGTAGCTTGTTCGTAGCTAGGACTGAGCCTTTAGAACGAACAGCTGTTGATTGTGCATCATAGTTCATTGTTTAATCCCCTATTTGATTTTTGTTTTGTTATCTTCATTGATACAGACACGATCCTACCCTATAAGTTCAGAAGTGCAAGTCTTAGATGGAAAAAATGGCCTCGTTTCAACTTTACTATTGTTTTGTATCCGCAATACTAGTATTATTTCGCGTCTTGGAGGGTTGACAGAGTGGTCGAATGTACTGGTCTTGAAAACCAGCGTAGGTTTATCCCTACCGTGGGTTCGAATCCCACACCCTCCTCCATTTTAAATACTAAAGCTCTTAAAATAAGGGCTTTTTTTATTTTTATACCTCCGCATTAACATAACAACCCACACCTCAATGACTTTTGAATTTATTTCCGGCAACTCCAGCTGTGAAAATCAGAGCAAAATAATACTGAAAGCATCACTAATTATTTTTTCTTATTTTTATCATTGATATTCATTCTAGCAAAATACCAAGTAAAATTCATAAGCCGTCACGGTGTTTCAACCACATAGTAATAGACACTATTATAAAAGCGATAACATGTATCTTTACTAAAAGCTGATCCATACCATATTTCTCATTATTAATTATACTCTCTTGCAATATTAACAACCTTTTTGCCATCTACATAGCTTTGAGCCCAGTGTCTAATTTTGATGATGTTAAGGCCCATTAGCAATAAATGTAGCTCTGATTGGTGCAGCGTGACCTTCTATCGTTTTTGTCCTATCGTTTGGATCTAAAAAATCAGCTAGAGACTCAAAAGTCATCCAATCAGTTTGGCGCTGTTCATCAAGGCTAGTCACATTAACATCGACGCAACGAGTGTTTGTAAAGCCACAGCGTTCAAGCCATGTACACATTGTATCTATTGATGGAATAAACCAGACATTTCGCATTTTTGCATATCGGCCTGTAGGCATTAATACTCGGCCCACGTCTCCCTCAACTATGAGTGTCTCTAGTACTAATTCACCTCCAGGTATCAGGCAGTCGCGTAATTCAAATAAATGATCTAGCGGTGAGCGGCGATGATACAAAACACCCATCGAGAAAACAGTATCAAAGCAAGATAACTTAGTAGGCAGCTCTTCTATCCCAACTGGCAGCACGAAATGACGAGTCGACTCGATATAACGTTGCATAACAAGATATTGCATGGCAAAGACGCGTGTTGGGTCAATGCCCACTACTAATTCCGCACCATCACCTTCCATACGCCACCCATGGTAACCATTGCCAGCACCAACATCTAATATTTTTCTACCGTCTAAAGGGGCAATGTGCTGTGAAACACGATCCCATTTCCAATCAGAACGCCACTCAGTATCAATATCAATGCCAAACAGTTTGTATGGCCCTTTTCGCCAAGGATGAAAATGCTTTAGTTGCTGTGTCATAGCATCGCGTTGCTCAATCGAAACATCAGCATCTGTAATTATAAGAACTTCGCTTTGAAGCTCAATTTGACTAGGCTTGATATCAGGCAGTGCTGCTAAAGCTGTTTGCCAAACTGGCATTTTACCGTGAGCATCAATAGCAAATCGCTCAACCACTTGTTCCTTTAACTGTCTGGACCATGCTGATTGTCCCATATCATCAAGTTGAGGGTATAAAGCATCGTATGGCTTCATTTAATGGCAATTATCGATGTGAAATTAAAACATTGAAACCAAATACTACTAAAACCAAAACCAGCATCTGATAAACGTTGTTTATGACAAGTTAATGTCTCTGAGATCATTACTTTTTCAAGAGCTGTTCTTTTTTGGCTTATTTCCAAATCACTATAACCATTCTCTCTTTTAAAATCATGGTGAGCATCTATCATAAAATCAGACTTTATCTGATCATCAAATGCAACCTTTTCAGACAAAATCAAAACCCCGCCAGGCGTCAAACCATCATAAATACGTTTAACAAGTGCTAAACGTTCTTCAACAGCAATAAACTGCAGTGTGAAGTTTAACACCACAATTGAAGCGTTATTGATGTCAACCTCCACAATGTCTGAACACAGCATCTTAATGGGAGTAGCTAGTTCCTGTTTGGACTCTCTTTCAAGCAACAACTGTCCCTGAGCAATCATTTCAGGAGAATTATCAACAGCAATAATTTGACAACCATTAGCCCTTAGCCGATGCCGTATCGATAAACTTACTGCTCCTAAGGAGCAGCCTAAATCATAACAATGAGTATTATCTTGAGCGTAACGACCTGCTAGTATACCGATCGAAGATATTAAAGTGCTATAACCTGGAACTGACCGCTCTATCATGTCAGGAAAGACAGACGCAACTCGCTCATCAAATTTAAAATCAACTACCTCTTTGAGTGCAGAGGCATAGATCTCATCTTGTTTTTTAGCCATTAGCCTGATCTGCTTTTTTTTTAGCTACGTTATCTCTTAAATAGACAGGAAGAGCTAGGTCAGCTGATAATAACCTGCCGGCCGCTATTTCAACTTGTGCAAGTTCAATAATTCCACTTGCCGTGGGGTAAGCCTCAGGCTTTATATCAGTAAGCTGTGCCGAGAACAGACGAGTCAACTCCGTCGCATAGGTTCTCCAGCCAGTGCCCATTCCTACAACCTTTTTTTCATCTCTAGGCAAGAAGTTCATGGGAGAGCATACGCGCTCTTCATCCAATAAAACGGCTACCTTTCCATCACGCTTGTAATGAGCACAGTAAATTTCGCCCATTCGAGCATCTATTGCTACTGCAAAGTGATCAGCATCAACAATGTTTAATCCTTGTTGAGCCACCGCAGCCAAAGATGAAATAGGAATTACAGGAACATCACGTGCAAATGCAATACCTTGAGCAACACTTACTCCTACACGAACCCCCGTAAAAGAACCCGGGCCACGTCCGAATGCTATCGCCTCAACAGAAGAGATTGTTGTGTCGGCTTGCTCAAACAATTTATCCATCATTCCTAAAATGAGCTCTGAGTGACCACGTTGTGTTAGCTCACTCACTTCGTACAAGCGACCATCGAAGAATAATGCTGCCGAGCAACATTCAGAACAAGTATCGAGTGCGAGAATATTCATATTATGTGGTAAGGCAAACTGTTACTCAAAATAAAGGAGATTATTATAATCGAATCACGCAATAAGAGCCTGACTTTAAATTAATAGCTCTACAACACTTTTTTCACTACATCTGGAAAAACAGCATTGAGCCTTGCCCTTAATAAAAATAAGGCATTAAATTATTACTCGACGATGTTGATTTCAGTTCCCACTGAAACATATCGGCTAAGCTCTTCAACCTCATCATTTCGTAATGCAATACAACCTTCCGTCCAGTCAATATTTTGATGAATGTTTATTTTTTTCTTTGTCTCAGTACCAATGCCATGAATGCCGATAGCCCCACCCAAAATTAAATCCTGCGGAGGTTTACGGCCAAAAATATGAGCATCCAATACCGCCCGATAATCACTTCGTGTTATCAGCTTGTCTGTTAATGCTCGTTTGGCATCTTTTATGTTCGGATAATTGATACCCATAAACAAATGAAAGCGATCACTATCCCTCACTTCTGTAATAAGATATTGTCCCACCGGTGTGCGGGCATCACCTTCGCGTATTTTCCCTCCGCGGCCCCCACTTCCAAGGGCAACCTTATAACTTTTTACAATAAAACCACCTTTCTTGACGTAGAGCATATGTTCAGATTGTGACAATAACAAAGAAACTTTATCAGCGTCATAACTCATCCTAGCGTGTGAATTTCCAACCAAAAGCAACATCAAAGAAACAAATAAAATTAACACTTTTTTCATCATTAAATACAATTTAAACCTAAACTTAGTGAGACCAATCGATCAGAAAAACAACTTACCAATGTATGGCCGGTTGCGACGTATTAATTCATATAATAACTTGGCCAACTTAATCTGAAGTTTTTTTTCTTGTTCTGCTGCAGGTAACTTCAGTTTTTTTAAACTCGCCTGTGTCACTAACCTTATGGTCGCTAAAACTATCACATTTCCCTTATCTTCAACAGGTAAAATCAAACTCTTGCCATCAAAGCTTTCATTAATCCTTGCCATCGTTTGCTTGAATACTGAACGGTTTGTGCCCCACAAGTTAATACTCATAACACCCTCAAAAGTTAGTAAGGCTGCACAAGCATCAAAAAAAGCTTGTATTCCAACACTAGACGACATGCCAATATGGTCATAAGCATCAACAAGTATCATGTCGTAAGGAGCCTCACCCTCAAGAAAACATTTTTGTACAAATAAATAACCATCGCCAATATGAATTTTCACACGGGTATCATTTTCAGGCAGTTGAAAGTATTCATGAGCTACTTTTAAGACATCTTGACGATACTCCACCACATCAATCTGACATTTTGGAAAATGATGTAAAATAAACTTAACCAATGAGCCTCCACCCAAACCTATAATTAGCACCCGCTCTGGCTCAGGATTAAGAAGTAACGCAGCCATCATGGCTTGTGTATAAGTTAATTCCAAGCTGTGTGGTGTTTTTAAGGACATACAGCTTTGTCGAGGAAAGGTACCGAAATGTAGCGACCGTATATCACCGTCGTCTACGACTTCAATCAGCCCATCATCAGACTGAGACTGGTGCACTACCATTCCATCATAATAAAGTCTCATTTAAAAACCACTTGTAACGCATAATAGTCGGACACTGATATTTCCTCTCTGAGCGCACTTTTTATAGGTTTTTTTACGATATCGATAGATGCATTCTTTAGTCGCCCAGTCATTTCTTCATACACTACCCATACCATCATATTCAGTGGCAACAAAGAATAAAATTAATAACTCACAATGCATGTAGGTATAAAATATTCTCAAAATACAATTCTTTATTAGGGGTGTAACTAATTCAGTCTTTAGTATAATCAGCTGCATCGTTTTACAAAAGCTGAAAAAAACCACTAGTTACGTTAAAATAAGTTGTTCTGGAACTGCAACACTAATAACTTTAAGAGAATAACATTATGGCTGATTTTAAAATTGCTCCATCTATTTTATCCGCAGACTTTGCTCGTTTGGGTGAAGAAGTAGACAACGTACTCACTTCAG
>MDSY01026837.1_pt1 | contig 59783 bp, 58 predicted proteins | sample 811131 | NCBI WGS metagenome assembly MDSY01 (sample SAMN05326643, study PRJNA326480) | marine metagenome | isolation source: seawater | place: Atlantic Ocean: South West | collected 2010 | reverse complement strand
CTCAAAACTAGTTCTTCCCATAGAGCCGTGGTAGACCACCACGTTGATAGGCTGGGTGTGTAAGTGCGGTAACGCATTTAGCTGACCAGTACTAATAGCTCAATTGGCTTGATTTATGCACTGAAAAAAATTTTTTATTTTGAATTTATTAATTATAAAATGTTTATAAAAATAATATAATATTAATTAATGAATGAAAAAAATCATATTACAGATTACTTCAAAGATGTAATTCAAATATCAAAAGCTATTGATAAAAAAAAAATATCAAACCTCGCACTAGCCATAAATAAAATAAAAAAAAATAAAGGAAGAATATTTTTTTTAGGAGTTGGGGGTAGTGCCGGAAATTGTTCGCATGCTGTAAATGATTTTAGAAAAATATGTGATATTGAATGCTATTGTCCAACAGATAATGTCTCAGAGCTCACTGCAAGAATTAATGATGATGGCTGGGAAAGTAGCTTTGTTAATTGGTTAAAAGTTAGCAAATTAAACTCTAAAGATGCGATTTTTATAATGTCAGTTGGCGGAGGCAATATTCGGAAAAAAGTAAGCATGAATTTAGTTAAAGCCATAGGATATTGTAAAAAAAAAAGATCAAAAATTTTTGGAATTGTTGGAAGAGATGGTGGTTTTACAAAAAAAAGGGGCAATGAAGTAATTTTAATACCATCAGTAAATCAAAAAAAAATTACTCCTCATGTGGAAGCTTTTCATGCTGTCGTCTGGCATTGTTTAGTTAGTCATCCAGCTCTACAAACAAATAAAACTAAATGGTAAAAATAAATCAAAAAGCCATTTTTTTAGACAGAGATGGTGTTTTAAATTTTGGGATATTAAAAAATGGAAAGAGTTATGCTCCAAGAGAGTTTAAACAATTTAGATTGTATCCAAAAATAAAAAAATATTGTGAAAAACTAAGAAAAAAAGGATTTAAAATTATTGTAATTACCAATCAACCAGATGTAGGCAGAGGCAAAATTAAGAAAAATGAAGTATTAAAGATGCATAAAAAATTAAATGATTTAATTAGTTATGATGATTTATATTGTTCTTATTCAAAATCTAAAAGATCATACCTAAGAAAGCCCAACCCTGGAATGTTAATTAAAGCAGCTAAAAAGCATAAAATAAACTTAAGAAAGAGTTTTTTAATTGGTGACAGATGGTCAGATGTAAAAGCTGCTGAGGCAGCAAAATGTAATTCAATTTTTATTGAAAGATTTTATAGGGAAAAAACTAAAGTTTTTAATCCAACTAAAAAAGTTAGATCACTAGGTTCAGCAATAAGTTATATAGAAAAATATAATTAGGTTTTTATGAACGAATTAAATCACTTAAAAATAAAGATATATGCCGATGGTGCAGACTTACAGAGTTTTATAAAATTAAATTCAAAAAATTTTATTAAAGGATTTACTACAAATCCATCTCTAATGAAAAAAAATGGTATTAAAAATTATAAAAATTTTGCTAAAGAGTTGTTAAATAAAATTAAAGATAAACCAATTTCATTTGAGGTTTTTGAAGATGATCTTCTTGGAATGGAAAGGCAGGCAAATGAAATAGCTTCTTGGGGAAAAAACCTATACGTTAAAATACCGATTACAAATACTAAAGGAGAAAGTACCCACCAACTAGTTCATAAGCTTACAAGAAATGGAATATCATGCAATGTAACAGCGATTTTTACAATAAAGCAGGTTCAGTTAATTGCAGATGCTATCGAAAATACTACACCAGCAATTCTATCTTTATTTGCCGGTCGAATAGCTGACACAGGTATAGATCCGCTACCATTAATGAAAGAAAGCATTAAGTATACAACAGATAAAAAAAATATCGAAATTCTATGGGCGAGCACCAGGGAGGTATTAAATATTTTTCAAGCAAATAATATAAACTGTCATATTATAACCGTACCAAATGACTTGCTAAGTAAGCTAAATAATTTAAATAAAGATTTAGAAAAATTTTCAAAAGAAACTGTCATAGATTTTTATAATGATGCTAAATCTGCGGGATATAAAATTTAATAGATGATTAGAAAATCAATTTTTATAACCGGTGGTGCTGGTTATTGTGGGAGTAGATTAGTGCCAATGTTGCTTAAAAAGGGATATAAAGTAACAGTTTATGATATTTTGTTTTTTGGTGATAAATTTTTACCAAAAGAAAATAAGAATTTAACTCTAATAAAGGGAGATTTAAGAGATCATTTAAAATTAAAAGAAAGTTGCAAAAATCATGAAGTTTTTGTGCACCTAGCATGTATATCAAATGATGCAAGTTTTGTATTAGATGAAAAATTATCAACTTCCATAAATTTAGAAGCTTTTGAACCAATGGTTAAAGCCAGCAAAGATGCAGGTAATAAAAGATTTATTTATGCTTCAACAAGTTCAGTTTATGGAATATCAAAAGAAAAGGATGTCAAAGAAGATCACGCATTAGTTCCACTAACATTGTACAATAAGTATAAAGGTATGTGTGAACCAATATTATTTAAATATACCGATGAGAATTTTGAAGGGGTAGTTTATAGACCTGCTACTGTGTGTGGATATGCTCCAAGATTAAGATTAGATTTATCAGTAAATATTTTAACAAATCATGCAGTCAATAATAATAAAATCAAAGTTTTTGGAGGTAGTCAATTACGACCAAATCTTCATATTCAAGATTACTGTGACGTGGTAGAGCTACTTATTAATTCTGATAGATCCAAAATACAAAATCAAATCTTTAACGTAGGATATCAAAATTTTTCAATAAGCGAATTAGCAAATATAGTAAAAAAAGTTGTAGAAAATGAGTTTCCTGAAAAAGACAAAATTGAGATAGAAACAACAAAAAGCGATGATAATAGATCTTACCATATTAATTCTGATAAAATTAAACAGATTTTAGGATTTAAACCCAAGTATACTATAGAAGATGCAGTGAAAGAATTGTGTCAAAATTTCAAAAATGGATTAATAAAAAATAGTTTTAATGATGATATTTATTTTAACATAAAAAGAATGCAAAGATTGCAACCCAAATGAAAAAAAAATTAGCGTTAGTAACAGGTGGTGCTGGTTTTATAGGAAGCCATCTTGTAGATTTATTATTAAAAAAAAACTTTAGAGTAATCGTAGTTGATAATTTGTCAGGAGGCCATAAAAAAAATTTTTATAGTCATCATAAAAATAAAAACTTTAAATTTATCAATAAAGATATAAATAATTTGAAAAAAGAGGATCTAAAAATTAAAAAATTAGACTTCACCTTTCATTTTGCTGGAAAAGGAGACATAGTTCCATCTATTGTTTATCCAAAAGAATATTTTTTTACAAATTTGATGGGAACTATAAATATTCTAGAAATATCAAAAAAGCTCAAGGTTAAAAAATTTTTATACGCTGCTTCATCATCTTGTTATGGATTAGCAAAAACTCCTACAAAAGAATCTCACAAACTTAATCCTCTTTATCCATATGCTTTAAGTAAATTAATGGGAGAAAATGCAGTTTTACATTGGAGCGAACTATATAAATTGCCTGTAATTTCTATAAGAATATTTAACGCTTATGGTCCTAGAGTAAAAACAACTGGTGCTTACGGAGCTGTTTTTGGAGTTTTTTTTAAGCAAAAATTAAGTAACAAACCATTTACATTAGTTGGAGATGGATCACAAAAAAGAGATTTTTTACATGTAACAGATGTAGCAAATGCTTTTTATTTGGCCGCAATTAAGAAATCAAAAAATAAAATATTTAATTTAGGTGCAGGAAAACCTAAATCAATTAAACAACTTATAAATATTTTAGGAGGGAGTTATATTAAAATTCCAAAAAGACCTGGGGAGCCACATTATACCTGGGCTAATATTGATAGAATTAAAAGAGAATTAAAATGGAAACCCAAAATAGATTTTGATTCTGGAGTCAAAGAAATGATCAAGGATATTAGTTATTGGAGAAACGCCCCTCTTTGGAATGTAAAAAAAATCAAAGTTGCAACAAAAGAGTGGTTTAAATATATGAAAAAATTTTCCTAGTATAATGAAATCAGTAGAAATTAAAAAAATACATGTAAAGCCAGCTATATTAAAAGATGCAGAATTTATATGGTCCATTAGAAACCATAAAAAAAGTTTAATTTGGTTTGGTGAACGTATAAAATTGTCTGATCACTTGTTATGGTTTAAAAATGAATTTAAAATTGAAAGAAGTTTTTTTTATATCGCTAATTTAGAAAAAAATAAAGTTGGTTATCTAAGATTTTCTATGGCTGAAAAAAAGTTCCCCGTCATAAGTTATGGCATAAAGGAAGAGTTTAAAAAAAATGGATATGGCTCTATTCTATTGAAAGAAGCAAGTGCAAAATTTTTTAAAAGTAACAAAAATATTTTTAAAGTTATAGCCTGGGTCCATAAAAAAAATATTGCTTCACTAAAATCTTTTGAACGAGCAGGTTTTAAATATACAAAAAAAGATTATAAATACTTTTATTTTGAGCTATGTAGAAATTAGTATTTAAAAAAATGGAGCACATTTCTCTTTTAAAAAAAAGAAATATGAATTAAGTATGATCGTGAGAAAAAAAAATGACTAATATATTAAGAAAATTTCCCAATGATGCAGTAGCTCCAGATATTGAAAAAGGAGAAGGTCCATATTTGTATTTAAAAAATGGAACTAAATATTTAGATGCAACTGCAGGATGGACATCCTATGCAACATTAGGTTTTTGTCATCCAAAAATTTTATCGGCTATGCAAAAACAAATGCAAAAATTTACACATATTGATTTTAATGTTTGGAACAATCCTATGATTGAGGAGCTTGCAAATAAATTGATTAAATATGCAACAAATGGACTTGATAAAGTATATTTTGGTGGAACAAGCGGCAGTGATGCAGTCGATGCAGCCATGAAGCTCAGTTATCAAATACACTGTGATAACGGAAGTAGTCAAAAAATAAACTATATAACAAGAGTCCAGTCATTTAACGGAGCTACATTGCACGCAATGTCAGCATCTGATTTGCCAATTCTAAAAATATATGATCCTTTGTTACCCTTAAATATAACAAAAGTTTCTCAACACAATCCTTATGCTGAATGTAAATTTAATCTTCAAGAAAATAAATGCGAATGTGGAAAAAAACCGATTCAATGTATTGGAAAATTTAAAGAGGAATCTATCGAGGAATATGTAAATAGGGGAGTGAAGGAAATTGAAGATGAAATTTTAAGAATTGGATCTGATAAAATATGTGCATTTATTGGAGAAACGCAACTTGGTTCACTCGTAGGTGATGTTCCAGCGGCTAAAGGATATTGGAAAAAAATAGGAGATCTTGCTAAAAAATATAATTTTCACATAATTTTAGACGAAGTCTACTGTGGGATGGGTCGAAGTGGAAAATTATTTAACTATTCATGGGAGCATTTTAGTCCAGATTTTGTTTGTGTAGGTAAGAATATGACGAGCGGTCATACGCCATTAAGTGCTGTAATTACAAAATCGAAATTTCAAGATATAATTGCAAATGGTTCTGGCAGAATTCAATTAGGCCACACTTTTCAAGGTTATTCTTTAGGTATAGCTGCGTGTAATGCATTGATTGATGTATTAGATGAAGAAAATATTTTAGAGAGAATTCAAAACAAAGGTGAATACATGAGAAAAGTTTTATATCAAGAACTTGGAAAAAATCCATTTTTTAAAAATATAAGAGGAAGAGGATTTATGTTTGCAATTGAACATTCAACAGATAACAATCAGTTATTTGGCTTACAACTACAAAAGATTATGAAAGATGATCACAAAATAATAATAAATTCAAAATGGCACAGAACTTCTTTCGTACCTCCCTTTATTTTAACAGACTCTGAAATTGATTTTTTAATTGAAAAATTTATTTTGACATTTAATTATACTCAAAAAAATTGGATAAAAATTAAAAATAATTTTGATTTAAGCTCTATATCAAAGTCTATGGGTGCAATTAAAGAAAATAAATAATAAGTTTAATAAAATAATAATTCCTATACTTAAAAAAATTTAAGTGATATAACTTTTTGATGAGAGATCATTTTTACACAAAGTATAAACACAAAATAGTTTCTACAGAAAAACTTTTATTAAAATTAAAAAAAAAAAATCTTAAAAAATTAATAATGTGCCATGGTGTATTTGATGTAGTGCATCCTGGCCATGTTAGACATCTTGTATATGCAAAATCAAGAGCTGACTTATTACTGGTTAGCATAACATCCGATAAATTTATTAACAAAGGCATATACAGGCCACATGTTCCTGAAAAAATTAGGGCTTTAAATATTGCTGCATTTGAAATGGTTGACTATGTTTTAATAGATAATAATGCAACTCCTATTAAAAATATAAAAAAAATTAAACCAGATTTTTTTGCAAAAGGCTTCGAGTATAATTCAAAAGAAACACAAAAAATTGAAACTAAAAAAGAAATTGAGGCGATAAAATCTTATGGTGGTAAAATAATATTTACTCCAGGCGATGTAGTTTTTTCTTCTACGAATATTTTAAATTATATCAAACCAAATTTAAAATATGAGAAAATTTTAGAATTAATGAAATCGAATAATATTACATTTTCAAAATTAAAAAATATTCTTAAAAAATTAAAAAAATTAAAAATTCATGTTGTTGGAGATACAATTGTAGATGAATTTTTAAATACTATATTAATAGGTGGTCAAATAAAAACACCCACATTAAGCTTACTCGAAGGAAGATTGAATAAATTTGCAGGAGGTGCGGCAGTTGTAGCTTCACATATCGCAGCCACAGGTGCCAAAGTTGAATTAACCACTTTACTTGGAAATGATGATAATAAAAAATTTATAGTTGAGCAGATGAAAAAAAATAAAGTTAAACTAAACTTTTTTTCGGAGCAAAGTAGACCAACTACTACAAAGAGAGTTATAATAAATAATAATCATAGAATAGTAAAGTTAGACAAACTAGACAATACTCTTATAAGCGAGAAGACAGTAAATAGAATTTCAAATAAAATTAAAAAAATTAAATCTGACGCAGTAATTTTTAGTGATTTTAGACATGGAATATTTAATAAACCAAACATAGAAATTTTTTCAAAAAATATAAGTAAAAAATGTTTCAAGGTAGCAGATAGCCAGGTTGCAAGTAGATGGGGTAACATAGTAGAATTTAAAAACTTTGATTTAATCACCCCCAATGAAAAAGAAGCAAGATTTTCAGTAGGTGATCAAGATTCAACAGTAGATAGATTGACCCGACTTCTTTATGAAAAATCAAATAATAAAAATATAATTCTAAAACTTGGAGAGAAAGGAATTTATTCCGTTTCAAATTATAAATCTGAAGATCACAAAGGGTATTCAATAGACTCGTTCGCTGATTATATTGTAGACCCAGTTGGAGCAGGAGATGCTTTGTTGGCCTATTCAACACTTTGCATGATATCAACTAATTCTTTATTAATATCTTCAATCTTAGGTTCATTTGCTGCAGCTATTGCTTGTGAAACAGATGGTAATGTTCCAATAAAATTAAATTTTTTGCTTAAAAAAATCTCAGATGTAGAAAAACAGTCAAAAAATTACTATGAAAAGTAAATTTAATTTCTTGGTTATTGGCCTTGGTACCCAAGGCGTTAAAAGATCGAAAATAGATACAAAAAACCTTGTAGGAGCAGTCGATCCTGTAAATAAATTGGCAAAATATAGATATATAAAGGATGTTCCTTTAGAAAAATTTAATTCTGCTTATGTTTGCACCCCAGATGATAAAAAAATCAAGATTATAGAATATTTAATTAAAAATAAAAAAAATGTTTTAGTCGAAAAACCACTACTTTCTAGTGATAAAAAAATTAAAAATTTATATGCATTGGCAAAAAAAAATAAATGTATCTTATACATTGCTTACAATCATAGATTTGAGCCTTTTTTAATTAAAGCTAAAAAATTATTAAAAAAAAATAAAATTGGAAAAATATATTTGTGTAATATGTTTTATGGAAACGGAACATCTTTATTAGTTAAAAAAAGTGTCTGGAAAGATAAACGTAAAGGAGCCTTGTCTGATCTTGGCTCACATTTGTTAGATTTATGTTTCTGGTTATTGGAATTAAAATCTCAAACTAGATTTAAAAAACTAATTTCAAAAAAATTTGAAAATAAATCTCCAGATTATGCTTTGTTAACAAATCAGTCTGGAGATACAAAAATCAATCTTGAGATGACCTATTGCATGTGGAGAAATTCTTTTAAACTTGATATAATCGGAAAATTAGGTTCTTTACACATGGATAGCTTGTGTAAATGGGGACCTTCCACTTTAATTTTAAGAAGAAGAACTAAACCGTCAGGCTTACCAAAATCAAAAATATTTAAGTTAAAATCTAGTGATCCAACCTGGAAAATTGAACATGAGTATTTTAAAAAACTAACACAAAAACCTTGTAATTTTAAAGATGAAGTTAAAAATATTTGGATTAATAAAGTAATTAGAAAAATTTAGAAAAATGATAATCGGTTTTTATGGAATGTCACACCTTGGTATAAATTACATGACCGCAAGTGCGGCAAAAGGTTTTAAATCAATTGCTTATGATGAAAATAAAAAACTAATAGATGATTTAGTCTCAGGAAAAAAAATAATTAATGAGCCCAATGTATTTAAAAATATAAAGAAATATAAAAAAAATATTGTATTTACAAATAATTTCAAAAATTTTGAGAAATGTAAAATAATTTTCATATCTTCTGATGTATCTACAAACTCTAAAGGAAAAAGTGATTTAAAACCAATAAATAAAAATATTATTAAATTAAAAAAAAAATTTAGTAACAAAAACTTAATTATAATGTCCCAAGTTAATCCAGGCTTCACAGAAAAAATTAATTGGAACAAAGATAAATTATTTCATCAGGTAGAAACCTTAATATTTGGTAAAGCTTATTATAGAGCTTTAAAACCCGAAAGGATAATTATTGGAGCAAAAAATGAAAACAAAAAATTAAATAAGGATATAAAAAATTATTATGATAAATTTAAATGCCCAATTATTGTAACTAATTATAAAACATCTGAATTAATTAAAATTTCAATAAATCTTTTTTTGATATCATCAATTTCCACTTCCAATCTTCTTTCAAAGATATGTAAGAAAATAGGCGCTGAGTGGGATGATATTGAGAACTCACTGAGATCAGATAAAAGAATTGGTAAATATGCATATTTAAAGCCAGGATTAGGAATTTCAGGAGGAAATTTAGAAAGAGATTTATTTAATATAATTAATATTTCTTATAAAAATAAAATAGAGAATAATCTATTTCAAGTTTGGAAAAAAAATTCTTCTTCGCAACAAGAATGGGCTTATGAAATCTATAAAAATTACATTAAAAAGTTGAATATAAAAAAAATAGGAATTTTGGGCTTAAGTTATAAAGAAAATACAAATTCAGTAAAAAATTCACCAGCTATAAGATTAATTAAAAAATTAAGTAAAATAAATTTTTACGTTTTTGATCCAGTTGTAAAAAATATAAATCTCAGAAATGTCTTTAAATGTAAAAATATTAAAGAAGTAGTAAAAAAATCAAAAATAATATTTATTTTAACTCCCTGGAAAAAATTTAAAAAAATTAATTTAAATTTGATCAAAAGAAGTAATATTGTTATGATTATTGATCCTTTTGGAGTTTTAAAATCTTTTTCTAAAAAATTATCTAAAAATAATATTAAATATTTTTCACTAAATTAATTATGAATCAAGGTAAATTAATAATTTTAGGATCTGGAGGCTTTATCTCTTCAGAGGTTGTAAAAATATTAAATAAAAAAAAAAAAAAAATTCGAATTAATTCCAAGAAAAAAAATAGATTTAACAAGAATATCTGAAATAATTAATTTAAAAAAACATATAAAAAAAAATGATATTATTTTATTCATTGCAGCTAAAGCACCAGCAAAAAATATTCAAATGTTTTATTCTAATATAAAAATGGTTTTGAATTTTTCTAGTATAATTAATCAAATTAAATTCAAAAAATTAGTTTATATTAGCTCAGATGCAGTTTACTCAGATAACAAAAAAAAAATAACAGAAAATTCAAAAAAAGAACCAAAAAATTGGCATGGCCTAATGCATTTAACTAGAGAAAATATTTTAAAAGGTATAATTAATGATAAAAAACTTTTAATTCTTAGACCAACTTTAATATATGGAAAAAATGACCCTCATAATGGTTATGGACCAAATAAATTTTTTAGACAAGCTATTAAAAAAAAAGAAATAAAAATCTTTGGAAATGGAGAAGAGCTAAGGGATCATATATGGGTGACCGATTTATCAAAAATCATTTTTAAAATGTTGTATTCTAAATTATATGGAGATTTTAATTTAGTTACTGGAAAATTGATTTCATTCTATAAAATTGCAAATATTTTTAGTGAAATTTATAAAGTCAAAATTACAAAATTAGTGAGAAAAGGAAAAATGCCCCACAAAGGTTATAGACCAATTAGCAACGCAAAGTTGCTTAAACACTTTCCAAATTTTAAATTTCAAAATATTAAAAATATAATTAAAAATTATTAATATGGCTGAAATAAATCTATTATCATCACTTCCCAAGCCAAAAAGAATTATTAATGAGAGAAAAGAGGCCAAAACAAAAGAGCATATAATTATATCTAGGAAATATGGAAAAGAATATTTTGATGGTTCTAGAGAGTATGGATATGGTGGTTATAAATATGATGGTAGATGGATACCTGTTGCAAAAGATATGATTAAACACTTTAATTTAAAAGAAAAAAGTAAAGTATTAGATATTGGATGTGCCAAGGGTTTTTTAGTGAAAGATTTAGTAGATTTAGGCATAGATGCATATGGACTTGATATTTCAGAATATGCAATAAACAACTCTCCAATTGATATTAAACATAGGTTGCGATTAGGTTCTGCAGAGAAGTTACCTTTTTTGGACAATGAATTTGATGCTGTAATATCTATAAATACACTTCACAATCTAAACAGAGATCTTTGCAAGCAAGCCATCAAAGAAATGCAAAGAGTATCAAAAGGTAAGGCTTTTATTCAGGTAGACTCATATAAAAATGAGGAGCAAAAAAAAATATTTGAAAGCTGGGTTCTAACAGCGAAGTTTTATGGATATCCAAAAGAATGGTTAGAACTTTTTAAAGAATGCAATTATACTGGTGATTGGTATTGGACAATAATTAATTAAAATATGAAAGAAATAGAAATTAGAAAAGACTTTTCTATAGAAGCTTCTAAGGAGAGATGTAGAGATTATAGGAAGAGAATACTAGACATTTCCCAAAATGTTTCAGCTCTTCATGCGGGTGGAGCTTTTTCATGCGCAGAAATATTAGATACAATTTACTATGGTTTAATGAGAAAAAAAAATAAAAATGAATTTATTGATGAATTTATTTTATCGAAAGGACATAGTTGTATTTTGCAATATTTAATATTAAATGACCTTGGATATTTGTCCGACGAAGATATAAACTTATATTGTAAGCCAGGTGGAAAATTGGGTTGTCATCCTGATTATGGTGTAAGTGGAATTCAGGCCTCAACAGGATCTCTTGGTCACGGAATGGCGTTAGCAGCAGGTATTGGACATTCATATAAAATAAATAAATTAGATAATAAACTATTTATAGTTATAAGCGACGGTGAACTCCAAGAAGGATCAACGTGGGAAGCTATGATGATGATAGCAAATTTAAAACTTGATAATATAATATGCATTCTTGATCACAATGGATCTCAATCTTTTGGACACACTAGAGAAACGCATCCAAAATTTTATCCTATAAGTGATAAGGTCAAAAGTTTTGGCTGGGACTGTTTTGAGGTCGATGGACATATTCAAACAGAAATAATAAATATTTTTAATGGCACTTCAATTAACAAACCATTATTTATAATTGGAAATACTACTAAGGGTAAAGGAGTCTCGTTCATGGAAAATAAGCCAATTTGGCACTATAGATCTCCAACAAAAGAAGAATATAAGATTGCACTTAATGAATTAGGGTTTAAAGATAAATGAGAAATAATTTTGCAGAAGTTCTTTATGAAGAAGGAAAAAAAAATAAAAAAATATGTGTTGTTGTTGCTGATATTTCTCCAGCAGGATCAATCCAAAAATTTAGAAATCAGTTTCCAGATAGATTTATAAACTGCGGCGTAGCAGAGCAATCTATGATTGGGATTGCTGCTGGATTAGCTCTTAAAGGGTTTAGACCATTTTGTTATACTATAGCTACCTTCACTTTATATCGGCCTTTTGAAATGGTAAGAGTTGATTTATGTTATCAAAATTTACCAGTTACAATAATTGGAATGGGGGCAGGTGCAATTTACTCAACTTTAGGAGGAACTCACCACACTATTGAAGATATAGCTGTAGCAAGTGCGATTCCAAATATGAATGTTTTGGCACCATGTGATCCAAACGAAATGCGAGAGGCTACAAAGTGGTGTGCAACTCAAAATAGAGGGCCAGTTTATTTGAGATTAGGAAAAGTAGGTGAGCCAGATTTAACAAGCAATGCTTTAGATAAATTTGAATTTGGAAAAATTAGGCATATTAAAAAGGGAAAAGATGTAGCTATAATTTCATATGGAATAACAGTAAAATTAGCAATCGATTTATCTAATGAATTGGAAAAAAGAGGCAAAAGCACATCAGTGATTTCATGTCATACAATAAAACCACTAGATATTAAAGGCATAAAAGAAGTTTTGAATAATCACAAGGAAGTATACGTTCTCGAGGAGCATGTTCCGCATGGAGGACTGTCGTCTAGAGTTAAAGAAATTGCTTCTGACGAGGGAACAAAAGCAAAATTAAGAAGCTTTACATTGAAAGATGAATTTATTCACTTTTATGGAAACCATTCCGAATTACTTGAAAAACATGGATTATCACTTAAACAAATTTTAAATAAAATTTGATTTTATAAAAATTAATTCAAGTAATCATTAAAAAAAGCTTTGATTCTTCTCGTTCATCAAATAAATGTAATAACTTATTAAATCATAATAAATAAATAAATTGAAAAAAGTATTAATAATAGGTGGTGGGTTTGCAGGATGTTCAGCGGCACATCAATTTGAGATCTTAGGAAATTGGGAAGTTACCTTGGTTGAAAAAGCACCTTACTTAGGAGCTGGAGTGAGAACAAATTGGTATGGTGGGCATCCTTACACTTTTGGACCAAGACATTTTTTAACTCCACATAATGAAATTTATGAATATTTAAATAAAATTATTCCTTTAAGAAAATGCTCTGAGCATGAATTTTTGACATATGTAGAAAGAGATAATGATTTTTATGCTTATCCAATGAATATGCAAGATATTAAAAATATGCCAGATTATCCAAAAATTAAAAATGAAATAGAAGAAAAAAAAAAATTAAGTTTTTCAGGTGCAAAAAATGCAAAAAACTTAGAAGAATATTGGATAGAATCAGTTGGTCAGACTTTATTTGATAAATATATAGATGGTTATAATAAAAAAATGTGGTTAGTGGATTCGTGTAAAGAAATTGATACTTTTAATTGGTCCCCAAAGGGAGTAACTATAAAAGATGGTCCAAGAGCCGCGTGGGACTCGGTTATATCAGCTTATCCTTATGCAAAAAATGGTTATAATGATTATTTTGATATATCTACAAAAAGTGCCAAAGTTCTACTTTCAACATCAATACAAAAAATAAATTTAGAAAAGAAACAAGTAGAAATTAATGGTGAAAAAAATTCATTTGATGTGATTATTAACACCATATCGCCAGATATACTTTTTGGATGTTGTTACGGCGAACTAAGGTTTCTAGGAAGAGAGTTTCACAAAATTGTATTTCCAGTTGAAGAAGTATTTCCAAAAAATGTTTATTTTTTATACTATGCAAATGATGAGAAATTTACGAGATTAGTAGAATATAAAAAATTTACTCAACATAAATCAAAAAATACTCTTGTTGGTATGGAAATTCCCTCTCTAAAAGGAGGAAAACATTATCCTTTACCATTTAAAAAAGACCAAGAATTGGCTAAAAAATACTTAGATGAACTTCCTGATGGAATATTTTCAATTGGAAGAGCTGGAAGTTATTTGTATGGACTAGACATTGACGACTGTATTAGACAATCAATGATAATGATTAATATGATTAAAGAGGGTGGCCAAGACTATGCAGTTCCAGGTGAAGACTATAGATTTCCAGAGCTATAAAAACTTGTAAAATTATTTACTGATTTTTGCTAATTTTTTTAGAGTTTCTTCGGTCGTCTTGGGTTCGTATCCACAGTTTTTTGTTTCTTTAAAATTTATTATAAAAGATTTTTTTTTTGATTTTCTAAAGATAACATTACTATTACTTTTCATATTTTTCTTTAAGATTTTTAAAACGTCATTAATTTTAACTGGTGCCGAAGATGCAATATTGAAATTATAATATTTATCCGAAAATTTTTTCTTTTTAATTAATTTATGTATGAATTTTGCCAAATCTTCAGCCAAAATTATATTATTAAATTTTGAAAATTTATTGAACGCAATAATTTTCTCATTTTTTTTTAATCTTAAAATTGAATTTGATATAAAGTTGCTATGCGAATTTTTTCCCACCACTCCAGGCAACCTAAATGAAAAACCCAATTTTTTATTTTTTTTGCAGTAATTTTTAAGTAATTTTTCGTTGAATAGTTTTGATTTTCCATAGTACTCTGTGTTATTGGGTTTAGTACTTAAATTTACTTTACCCACATTTATATCACCATAAACAGACATAGATGACATGTTGAAAATTTTTTTAACATTTTTTATTCTAGCAAAGTCCAAAATATTCTTCATTGATAATACATTGTTTTTATACATTTTTATCCCCTTGCTGCCTTTAGACGGCATTTCTGAAGCGCAGTGAATAATGACATCTGGATAAAAATTAATTTTAATTTTTTTTTTTAAGTTTTGAAATTTTAATATGTATTTTTTTTTTATTTTTTGTTTTGATCTAGTTGTAGAAATTACTTTATATTTTTTTTTTAAGAAATATTCACTTAATTCACTTCCTATGAATCCGGTTCCTCCAGTTATAAGAATTTTTTTCATTTATAATAAGATTTTATTTTTTTTATACCGTAATCAAAATTAATTTTTGATTTCCATCTAAGTTCTTTTCTTATATTATTAATTGATCCAAGTATCATTTTTGGCTCTTTAATAGCTTTAACTTTTATAAAATTTTTACTTAACTTTTTAATTACACTTATCATTTTAATTTTTTTACCTGTACACAAATTTAAAATTAAATTTTTTTTAATTTTATTACTTAAGCTTTTATTTAATGCAGATATTACATCATCAATATGAATAAAATCTCTAAATTGATTGCCATCACCATTTATTTTTAATGGTATATTATTTTTATCCATATCTATGAATTTAGTTATTAAATTATTTTTATTATAGCCATAAGCATTAAAGATTCTAAAAATTATATATTGTACATTTTCTTTTTTCGCATAATCCATTACCATTTTTTCTGTTTTGACCTTTGATATTCCGTAAATATTAATTGGACTTAAAGAGTCAGTTTCTTTTATTACTTTATTCTTAATGCCATAAACTGCTGCAGAGGATATATAAATAATTTTTTTTACTTTATTTTTTTTACAAATTTTTAAACAGTTCTTAATTATTTTTATATTTTCATTAAGATATCTTTTTTCACTCATGTTCTTAAAATTGATATTATAAGACGTTAAAATTGAAGCATTTATTTTAGTATTTAAATAGTTAGTAGAAGTTTTTTTATCTAGAAGATTTTTCTTAATGAATTTATAATTTTTTTTATTTTTTGGTTTTAAATCGTTCGTGTCTAATGAGTATATAAAATATTTTTTATTTAGAGTTATAAATTTTGATGCGATGAAACCTTTTGATCCAAACAGAATTATTTTATTATTTTTTTTCAATTAAGAAATTTCCCATTATTAATGCATCTAAATTAGTTTTTTTAAAACTAGCAATAGCATCTTTTGGATTGCATACTATTGGTTCACCTTTATCATTAAAGGAGGTATTTAAAAGTATTGGAATGCCAGAAATTTTATAGAATTCATTTAAAAGTTTATAATAAACTGAATTTTCTTTCTCTGATACGACCTGAATTCTTGATGTACCGTCTTTATGAACGATTGCTGGTGCATCTTTTAGTATTTTTTTTGATGCTTTTGTTGCTATCAGCATAAATGGACTATCAAATTTTAAATTAAAATAATTATTTACATAATCTTTTAGTATTGAAGGAGCAAAAGGTCTAAATTTTTCTCTATGTTTTATTTTTTTGTTTAATAAGTCTTTTTTTTTATGTGGGTATGGAGCCGAAAGTATTGATCTATTACCTAATGCTCTTGGGCCAAACTCCATTCTGCCCTGGAACCATCCAATAACCTTTCCAGATGTTAATAATTTTGCAGCTATTTTTTCTGGCTCTTTAACATGAGAATATTTTATTTTTTCAGATTTTATTATCTTTAAAATCTTTTGATTTGAATAACTCGGACCTAAGTACGTATGATAAAATTTTTCATAATTAATTGATTTATTTTTAATATTTTTTTGAGCCAAATAAGCTGCTGCTATACAAAGACCATTATCCCCACACGCTGGTTGAATATACAGATTTTTAAATTTATTGGTTTTTAAAATTTCTCCATTAGCCTTACAATTTAGGGCGCATCCTCCAGAAAGAGTTAAATTTTTTATTTTAGTCAATTTATAGGCTCTGTTTATATAATTTATATACGCCTCCTCGAATCTTTTTTGTAAAGCTGACGCAACGTTTTTATGGTGTTCAAGAACCCTGGTGTTTTTCTTTCTTCTTTTACCAAAAATTTCTAAAAATTTATTACTTACCCAGCCTTCTAATTTATAAGGATAATTAAAATATGTCTTATTAATTTCAAATTTTCCATTATTTAAAATTTTAATTATTTTTTTAAATTCAGAATAATATGTTCCTTTTTTATTCTTTAATTTTTTTTTGTAATCTCCAAAAGCCGCTAACGCCATAACTGTTCCTTGACTTGTTCGATGGTCAAAACCTAGATAATCAGTGATTCCTTTATAAACTATACCAAGTGAGTCTGGATAAGTGATCGAATCTATCATTTTTACTTTCTTACCTTTGCCTATTCCAATTGATGCACTTTCTATTTCACCTAGGCCATCAATTGAAACAGAACATGACTCCTTAAAACCACTTAAAAAATGACTTGATGCAATATGGCAAAGATGATGATTATAAAAAAAAATTTTTTTTTTGAAATTTAACTTTTCTCTAATATAATTTTCAATATTATTTAAAAACTTCATTCTATTAAAAGCTCTTTCTGATAGAAACAGTGAGTTAGATTTTGGAAAGTTATCTAAAGTATATTTTAAATATCTTTTTATTAATCTATCAGGCAAAGTTGCTGCACCAATTGCATCCACATCTTTAATAGATATTTTTAAAAATTTTAAACATTCATTCACACTATTTATGGGAAAACCACCATCTTGCTTTATCCTCGTTAGTCTTTCCTCTTCGATTGCAAATAACAGTTTACCATTTTTAACTATTGCACATGAAGAAGGCTGGCCAAAATAATTAATTCCTAGAGTTATCATTTATTGAATTATAAAATAAATTAATTTTGTAACATAGTTTTTTTAAATAAAATATTTTTTATGCGTTTTCTCATCACACTATACATTATATTGTGATTTGCTTGAGCAAATTACTTGTATAAGAATAGCAACTTTAACTCAAGTATGAATATTAATGTATAAAATCAAAATTATGGAATTAATCATAACAATGGTATTATAATGTCAACTTTAAAAGTTAAAAAATTAAATTATTAATGGATAAAAAATTATATAAAATTGTAAATAAAAGTAATAATAAATATTTAATATTATTAAAAAAAAATGTTGAAAAAAAAATTAAAAAATTAATTCCTAAATTTAATAATAATTTATCAGAATTGCACAATTTTATTTCAACATCTCAAATAAACAATATTAGATTAAAATGTTATTCACATATCAATACAAAAGTTAATTGGCAAAAAATTATTCAAAATATTTGTATAAAAGAAGTTAAAGAAATTTTAGGACCTGACATTTTGATACAAACAAAATTAAATTTATCTATACAAATGCCAAATGATGAAACATCGCTTTTACCAATTCATTCAGATTCATGGTCCTCAGATACCCCTTTTCAAATTAATTTATGGATACCATTAACAAATGCATTTGATTCTAACTCTATGTTTTTAATTAACCCAAAGAAATCATTACAGTCTTTTAAAAAAATTATTAAAACAAAAAATATTAATTTCTATAAACCCAAAAAAAAAGAATTCCTAAATATTAAATTTGGACAAATTTTATTTTTTAATCCCGCTTTGCTTCATGGCAACATAAAAAATAGAACAAATAGAACAAGGGTATCTTTAAACATAAGATTCAAATCATTATTTTGTCCTGAACCAAAAAATAAAGCTGATAGAAAGTTTGGAACTTATTATAAAAAATTCATAATTTCAGAAAATACAAAATTTGGAACTGAAATTTTGAATATAGGTATGTTAAAATGAAAAAACTTTATACTTACGTAGTCCCCAGAAGTTTCAACAAGTATTATATACCAATAGCAATACAAAGTTGTTATTTAAAAGATTATTCTCAAAGATCAAAATTAGAATTTGTTTTACCAATAACTGAACTTTCTACTTCTGATGTTTTTATAAAATTAAAAGCAATTCTTAAAAAAAAAAACACAAATTTAGCCATGACATCAATTTTTATTTTACCAATTAATAAGCCAAAATTACTAAATAAACTACTTAAGAATGTAAGTATAAAAAACAAATTTCATTTTGTTTTAGAAAATTTAATTTTAAACAAAAAAGAAATATTAGAATGGACTTTAGATTATAGAAAATACTCTAGAATAATTAAAGAGTTTTAAGTATTAATTTTTTTTTAATTTTTTATGAAATAAGATGAAAAATATTACTTTCTATCGATTATATTTATATGTTTCATTTCTTATTCAAATTTGATAATTCTGTTTATTAAGAATCCTACATACTATGAATAAAAGTTTTAAAAATGTTTTATTTTACTCTATTTTATTATTAATTTTTTTTATTATTTTAGAAATATTATCTTCATTTATTTTATTAAAAAGATACTCGTCAAAAAATTTAATTATAGGGCTAGAGAAGACTAATTCTCACTTTTTGTATTTGACTTCAAAAGTGATTAAAAAATCTTTAAAAAAAATAGGTTTCATAGAGAAAAAGGTTCAAAAACCCTTTTACGAAAAATTTTTTATTGAACCTGAAAATGTAATTTATGATAAAGATTGGAAAAATTTTTTAGAAAACACATTTGATGACAGCATAATTAATGTAGAAGAACAATTAAAAACATATAATGAATTGTTGTTTAATTATAGAACACCTACGATAGACTATATTTATACAAATAAACTTAGCAAATTTAATGATTATGAAAAAGAGGTTTTATATTTTGATAATTATAAAAGAGTTAGTTTCAAAAATAAAGCTCCATTGGATTGCTGGCTATTTGGAGGTTCAACTTTATTTGGAGATAAATTAAAAAATAACCAAACATTAGCAAGTCAATTGAATAAAGATCAAAATAAATATAATTTTATTAATTATGGACTACCTGGACTTAATTCGAATTTACAATTAAGATATTTAATAAATTTAATTAAACTTAAAAAAAATAATTTACCAGCATGTGTTATTTTTTTTGATGGCTTTAACGATAGTGTTGATTTTTTAAAATCACCCTTGATACATCCAATAGAAAGATCTTCTGATCCAGAAATTTTATTTGAGGCTCGAACAAATAAAAAAGAAATATTTGATTTAGAATATATTCCGTTTGGAGAAAAATTTAATTCTAAAATTGATAATCTTATGAAATATAATCTTCCTGAATTAGCCAAACAAACAGTTGGATTTAAATATTTTTTTAGAGATGAAAAAGTCATATTTGAAGAAAATGATGTTATGATTAAACTTGCGGCCGAAAATTATATAGATAATGCTGAAATAGCAAAAAAAGTTTTAATTAAAAAAGATAGAAATATTAAATTTTATCATATTTTTCAACCCAATCCATTTTTAGATAAAGAAAAAAACCCGTTCTTAAAGAAAGAATTTTTTAATTCAAATATATATAAAATGACAAATTATTTTTACAAATATACTAAGAATAATTATCCCAATAAATATATAGATTTATCAAAAATTATAGACCAGTGCGAAGATTATTGTTACGTAGACCCAGGGCATTATTCTAAGAATTATATCGGTATAATTTCGAAAAATATTATTAAAGAATTAGATTAAATTTTAGAATATAAAACTAATATGAAAAATTTATCTGTTGAAGATTATAATGATCTAGAATCTAAATTTATTTGGAAAAAACCTGTCAATCTTATCAGAGATTTTTATCCAAATAATTTTTTAAAAATGAATATACAATCACAAATCCATGATAAATCCGAATTATGGAAGTTTGTGGATACAATGCATGAAAATTCTTATGAATATAACTTAGAATTACTTGGTGGGATGTCAAATGAAGAATTTAAATTATTTGAGGAGTTAATTTCAGCTACAATTAATTATTCAAAAAAATTAAATAGTGGGAACATATGTTCAGGAAAGAATGCAATAAGCAAAAGCTTGATACCAACAAGAACAATAAAAAAGATACTTAATAGAAATGCTCAGATATTGGATTTTGGTTCCGGCTCCGGTTTTGTCTCTTTGGCATTGTATTATTCAGGATTTAAAGTTATTTCATACGATGTGACCCAAGCATTGTTTTTGCATCAAAATAGTATTTTTAATTCCTTTTTAGATAATAATTATAATTTAATAACTGACAAAAGTGATTATCATAAAATAGATAAATGTAATTTTTGCCACATACCTTGGTGGGTATTTTCAGACCATGAAAATTTAAAATTAAAGAATTTAGATTGCATAACACTTAACCATACGCTCAACGAAATATCACCTAATACCATTTTATATTTAAATTCATTTGTTGAAAAAAATATTCTAAATCTTGAAATGAAAGATTTTTATCTTGTAATAGAAAATTTAGGTGCAAATGTATGGAATAATTTTTGGTTTTTGAAAACTCTAGGCTATAAACTAATACATGAGCCTCAGGAGGGGTATGAAAAAATTTTTGTTTTTAAAAAAGAAAAGTTTACAAGTTTAAAAAAATTTAAATATCCTAAACCAACCATAAAAAAAATTAATATATTAAATTTACTCAAAAGAAAAATCTTATCATTTGCAGTTTTGATAAGAAATACATTTTTAAATAAAAAATATTATAAAAAAAAAATAAATGTCTTAAAACTTGAAAATAAATTTGATCTTGATAGTCATTCATTAAAAGATCTTTTACAAAAAAATTTTAAGGAAGCTGAAGAAAAAACAAAAAATGAAAAATATAATGAATTTTTGGGTAAAACATAATTTTTAATTGATTTCTAAATAAAAAATTTAAAAAATGAATAGTATAAAAAATAATTATTTTATAATTATCTTATTGGCCCCTTTCGTTTCTTTTATTAACAACAATTATACTGAAATTAGTAATATTTTTTTTACTACAATTTTATTAATTTTCGCTATAATTACTTTTGCTGTAATATCTTTAAGTGAAATTCTGTCAAAATTTACAGATTTAAAAAAAAAAAATTTTTACCTATTTCTTTCGATATTTTTTTATATTTTGTTTGATGTCTATAATACTATAAAATCAACTTTATTTTCAATTATAGCCATAGAAGAACGTAATGCGTGGAAATATTTTCATGGAGAGGTTTCTTTTATAATCTGCATAATTTTAGCTATTTTGATCGGGTATGTTATATTCAAAGAAAAATTTAAAAAAATATTAGTTTTTTATTTTACATTTATATTAATCAATTTGTTTTTGAACTTATTCTTGATTACATATAAATTTAATTACGATACGGAAAGTAGTAGTCTTGTTAAAGAAATAAAAAAAAAATCTTCAAATGAAAATATTAACAATAATAAAAAAAATATTTACTTAATTATTTTCGATGCGGCGGCACCAATTGAAAAATTTGACGCCTTATATGAAACAAATTATTATAATGAGAATATAGATTTTTATAAAGAAAATGGATTTATCTATTCAAAAGGAAATAAATCAGCTTATAACAATACCAAACACAATCTGGCATCCTTTTTTTATTTAGATTATCACATTGATGAAAATAATTATAAGCTTGTTAAACCAAACAATGTATGGCCGTACTTTTTAAAAAAAAATAGTTCAAATTATCTGCCTTTTTTAGAAGTTCTTAAAGAAAATCGGTATAAATTTGTACATTTTGGAAATATGTTTAATGATTGTTATTCTGTTAATGATGATTTTTGCTTAGAAAAAAATAATAAAAAAATTAAAAACTATTATTTCTCGTCCTATATTTCATTTTCATTTATAAATAGAAGTCCTGTATTTCCAATTTTTAAAAGAATAGAAGCTTTATTTTCAAACCAAAAGTTTACATCTACTGAGATAAAATATGTTCAATCTTTTTATAATAAAAATGACTCATTAAATAGATTTATGTATGAAATAAATGAATCTAATTTAAAAATAAATAATAAGGGTTATTTCTTTTTGATTCATTCCATCATGCCTCATGGCCCATATATTTATAACTCTGATTGTTCATTTAATAATGATTTAATTAATGTTGATTTAAACGATCCACTACTAAAAGATAAAAAAATATTTGAAACAACTTTTAATTACGATCTTTATAAAAATAGCTATTCCTGTATGCTCAAAAGAATTGAAGAATTTATTTTTTTTTTAAATAACAACGACCCGGATGCAAATGTAATTATAACAGCTGATCATGGAACACCAATAATTGAAAGGAAAGAAGATAAAATAAATTTTAAAAATACTCCATTCAATGGATACGATGTTTTATTTATGTATAAATTAAATGGATCTTTATGTAAAAAAGATTTTAATACTAATTTTAACATGATTAATGCTGGTAGAAAAATTTTAGAATGTAGTTTTGGTATAAATTTAAATAAAGCAGAAAAAAGAAGCTATTTTGTGGTATGTAATCCTAAAATAATTACACATTGTGAATATAAAGTCCATAATATTTTATCTGAAAGAGATGAATTTGAATCTTATTTGAGACATAATTAATATTAATCTCAATTGGTTTATATAATTAAAAATGCGAAAAAAAATGATTTGCTATTTTATAATCATTGTATGTATCGATCTCCATATACTTGCCTGATACATTTATAGAGTTCACAATAATTTTTTTTTTAATTAATATCTTTATTAGATCATTTATTTGCATTTTTTTTGACTTATTTTTATTGAGATTATTGTAAATATGTATCAAATTTACTAGAAAATTTTTAGATATTTTAAACATACCTAAAAATTCACCATTAGCTTTATTAGCACTTATATTTTTACCGATTGATAAAACTCTTCCATTTCTAGAGATTATCTTATCAGCTTGAGAAACTGGATGATCAAATCTATATTTATATATTCTTTTCCAATGTTTCCTTGCCGCTATTAAAAATTTTTTTTTCTTACAATTTTTTAAAGATAATATTATTTTTTTTTCGTAAATTATGTCAGAAAAAACAACGATTATATCTTCGGTAAAAAATTTTTTAGCTACAAACATCGAGTCAAGTTGCTCATTTTTTTTAAATTTATAATTATAATAAAATTTAACGTTCTTAATTTTTTTTGTAATTTTTTCGTGTTTATGCCCAACAATAACAGCAATTTTTCTTATTTTTAAGGATCTAAAAAAACGTATTTGTCGTTCCAGCAAAGTTTCATTATTAATTTTAATTAAAGACTTAGGAAATTTGTTGCTGAATTGAGGAATCCTTCTGCCAGATCCAGCGGCAATTATTAACGCTTTCATAAAAATTATTCATATCCCCAAGTTTTGTTGTCTTGATAAGATCTTTCTAGTGTATAAAGGGGGTCAAAAAGTTTAGCAACTTCACTAATGTCGTTAGTATCTAAAGTTTCACCGTTAGAGATTTTTATCAGCGAACCATCACCTGAAAACCCATGTTTTTCAAATGAAGATACCCACAATCCATCTCCAGATGTTAATTTTATTTTTTTGTTTTTAATATAAAAAAAAATTTTTCCTCCAGTAACTAAATAATGAGAACTAGCGTAATCTAAAATATCCTTTATTTTCTTTTTTTTAAATACTTTTATAAAATTTCCGAAAAGATCTGGATATCTAGCCGATGATGCCATTGATGCAATTTTATAAGATTTAAAATTTCTTATACTTAATATACTGTTCTTAAATGACATATAAGTTTTTCCGATTTTATCTTCATTAAAAAATTTCTTTTGAAAGATTGATGGATCTAATGAGATATATCTACATACTTTATTTAATTTACTTTGATTATTTAAAATACTTTCATGCGATACTGCATTAATTTTCAGTTTAGAATTTAATTCACTTAACGTGTAGCCTCTTTGGTTTAAGTATATTTTAAAAATCGATAAATTTATTTTTTTTTTATCAAATGAATATATAAAATTTTTAAAGTTTTCTTTTGGCCACAAATTTAAATTTTTTACTAATTTTTCTACAGGAGATTTAGCTGTATAAGAAAGAATTTTACTATTTAAATTATTTGCTCTAGAGTAAGAATGTGGACAATATGTTGGTTCAACATACGTATCACCTACTATCCATGAATTTTTACCTGAAGAATTAAATTTAATTTTTGAAAAATTATATTTATTTTTTTTCTTTCCCCATCTTCCATAAATATCATTTTTACCTATGTTAACTGTTATAGCTTGCTCCAAATGTCCATTATTTAACTTGGGAAGCTTATACTTTGGACAAAGTATATCTAGTATTACTGGTCCAACATAATTTTTAGGTGTGGGAAGAGAATAATAATTATAGAAATGTATACCATCCCTATTTATTGGTCTTTTTGTATTGTTAATTTTTTTAGCTGACCAATATATAAAAGAGGGTAGTTTTTGTTTAACAGTAATATTTAAAATTGAGGTCGCTAAATTGTTTTCTATAAATTTTTTTTCCTTATTACTTATTTTAAAATTTTTTTGTTTCCTGCACTTTTGAGATAATGATAAACATTTTCTTTTCAAATAATTAATTGTAATTTTCTTAGAATTAAGAAGATGATTAAATTTAACAAAATCTATATTTTCATTTTGTGACATAATGTAGTAGTTAACAAGAGAATTTTTTTGAATCAACGTTTTTTTTAAATATTATAATTTAATTAAAGGTTTGAAATATAATACTTTTAAGTCTATGAATTGACTAGCTAATTAAAATGAATAAAAAAAAAGTATATGTTGTTTTTGCTGCTGATATTCTTCACGAAGGTCATATAAATATTTTAAAAATAGCAAATAGTTATGGCGATGTAATTGTTGGTATTCTAACAGATGAAGCAATTGCTACTTATAAAAGCATACCTATCCTTAACTTTGAAACGAGAAAAAATATTTTACAAAATATAAAATTTGTTAAAAAAGTTGTACCTCAAGAAACATTAGATTATGTGAAAAATTTAAACATCATCAAACCCCATTATGTGGTTCATGGAGATGATTGGAAGACAGGAATTCAAAAAAAAACAAGAGCAAGAGTAATCAAAACATTAAAAAAATGGTCTGGAAAAGTAATCGAACCAAAATTTACCAAAAATATTTCTTCTTCTTCAATCAAAAGTAAAATTTTAGAAATGGGTTTTTCGCCACAAAATAGAGTTTCTAGATTAAATAGATTAATCAATTCTAAAGATATAGTAAGAGTTTTAGAGTCTCACAATTCATTAACAGGTTTAATTATAGAAAATCTAAAAGTAGAGAAAAATAAAAAAGTTGAGGAATTTGATTGTATGTGGTCCTCTAGCTTGACAGACTCTGCCACAAAAGGAAAGCCAGATAATCAGTCGGTAGATTACTCTTCAAGAATTTCATCACTAAATGATATGTTAGATGTAACTTCTAAACCATTAATTTTTGATGCTGATAACGGAGGTCAATTTGAACATTTGGGTTTTTTAATAAAATCTTTAGAGAGATTAGGTGTTTCCGCAATAATAATGGAAGATAAAATTGGTTTAAAAAAAAATTCACTCTTTAAAAATCAATTTGGAGTCAAACAAGATCAACCAGAGTCATTTGCAAAAAAAATAAAAAAAGTTTGTGAAAATAGAAAATCAAAAGATTTTCTTGTGATTGCAAGAATAGAAAGTTTTATTTTAGGAAAAGGATTAAAAGATGCATTGAAACGAGCCGAAATTTACTCAAAAGCAGGTGCTGATGCAATTTTAATTCATAGTAAAGAAAAATCACCAAAAGAAATTTTTTCATTTTCAAGAATTTTTAAAAAAAGCAAGCATTATGTCCCTTTAGTTGCTGTACCTTCAACTTACTCAAAAGTATATGAAAAAGAATTAATTAAAAATGGTTTCAAAATTGTTATATATGCTAACCACTTATTAAGAGCAGCATTTCCAGCTATGGAAAATGCCGCTAAAGAAATTTTAAAAAATAAAAGGTCTTATGAAATTGAAAATAAAATAATTTCTATTAAAAAAATTATAAATCTAATCAGTAATGAATAAGTATTAATTTAGTCTTTGTAGTAGTTTCAAAATTTATTAATTATAATATCTGTAGCAAGTTTTGATGCCATCATATCATTTTTGATATTTAATTCGTACGTATTAAAAAAAACTTTATAATTATTTTTTATTTTTTCATCATCTTTGTTTAAATCCTGAATTATATTTTTTAAATTAGAAATCTCGTCAATCTTAATATTATAACCACATGATTTTTTAAATTTTTCCTCAATAGGCTCTATATTGAGTTCTTCATAATTTTTATTGTGTATTTTTTTAATATAATCAATAAATATTACCGGACGCTTAAATATATAAGCATATTCTATTCCTACACCACCATCGTCTGTTATAAGAACTTCTGACTTTTCAATATTAATAAAATTATTTAAATCAGTATTTAAAGAAAAACATTTATTACTTAAAAAATTTTTTTTAATTTTTTTAATAATCTTGTTTGATCTTTTTAAAGTTTCGGGGTGAGTTCTTAAGGAAACAAAAAAGTTATGTGAAATAAGTTGATTAATTATAAATATTGAATAATCGTCAAATAAATTTTTATTATTTCTATTCCATGAAGGTGCAAATAATATATTATTTTTTTCTTTTAAATCCTTATTTACTATTTTGTTCATATTTTCAGTGTAAAAGTAGCCAACATTAAATATTTTTTTTTTAGGCAAGTTGTAAAGTTCCTCTGATTTTTTCAATTCCTTTTTTTGATAATCACCCAGAGTAAAAATAATATCATAATTTGAAAAAGCAGTTTCCTCATAACATTTATGAGTACTAACCATTGAGTGAAAAATATAAATATAATATTTACATTTTTTTGATTTTTTTAGATGATGGTTTCCTAAATTACTAAGTGTCATGAAAAAGTATTTACATTTAATAATTGTAAAAAAAATAATCAGAAAAATACCATTGCCTACAAATATTGGCTTTACTTTTTCAAATTCATCTAAATCATTAATGTCAGATGTAACATATTGTATAAAAAATTTATCAGATTTTATCAGTTCTTTGAAAAAAGTTGAAAAATAATTTCTATAATTTTTTGATTCAGAATAAAAAATTACTTTTTCTTTATTTGTATTATTCTTTAATGTTTTTGTTAAACCTAAAAATGCTTTTATAAAATTAAACAAGTTATTTTTTTTTGAATTTTTGGAATATGTTCTTAATTTTATTTTTTAATTTGGCCCAGTAAATTGAACAATAAGTAATTAAACCAGCAATAAATGCGATTATTGCTTGCAATATTATAGAACCAGTTCCTGGATCTAGATAAGCATAAGATTTTGAAATAAATAAAAAATTACAAAAAAGAAACAATAAGGTTTTCAATAAAATTGAACGATAACTCATTTATGTGATTTTTACTCTAAAATAGATTTTTTGAAAGTAAAATTATTTTTACGTCTTTTTTTTGAATTTTTATTGGATTATTTGATAGTCTTTTATCATTAATTCCAGATAAAATTTTTGTTAAATTATTTTTTAAGTTTATACCAAGTCTATTAAAGTCTGTTTCTAAACCTGACTGTTTTTTTAAATAATAAATCTTTTTTATTAATTGATGTATATTATTAGCATTAAAAATATCAAAAAGTATTTCGTATCTTTTATTTAAGTCAAAATTACTATTTGAATAATTTATTTTATCATAATTAAATTTTAAAAATTTTTCAATTGTTAGTGATACAGCATGGCCATGACTTATTCCAAAATGAGCTGTAAAAGGATAAGATACTGCATGAGGCGCGGTAGTTCTAGAAATATTGATTGCTTTGCCCGATAAGTTTGCAGCAAGTGACATTTTATAAGTGTTATATAATGTCGGTTTTTTTATACTTGGTATAAAATTTTTTAATGAAATAGATAATGATTCTTTTGCAAATTTAACACTATTATTATTAGATTTTAATGAAATTAGTGATTCTATGGATTGAGAAATCGCATCAAATCCTGCAGAAGATTTTATCAATTTATTAGATTTAATAATTAAGTCAGGAGAAAGATAATAATAATCTGGAATCAATCTTTCATCTTCAATAGAATATTTTATTTTATTTATATAAATTACTGCACTAGACGTAGATTCTGCGCCTGATCCAGCAGTCGTTGGTATAGCTAATAATTTAGTTATTTTTTTAAAGTCTAAGTTCTTATTGTTTGATATTTTTTTTTTTATTGTTTCATTTATTTTTGTCGCACATAAAATTTTTGCATAGTCAATAACAGACCCACCACCTATTGCTAATAATATTTTAGGTTTAAATTTATCAAAAAAATACTTAATTTTTAAAAGCTCATTTAAGTTTGGTTCTTTCGATTTCTTCAAGTAAATAAAGCTTTTTTGATCTTTATTTAGACTTTTCGTTAAAAGCTTTTTTGCACCTGATTTTTCAAATGAGTTTGTTCCTGAAAGCACAAAGACTTTGGAAAAAATTTTATTATTTAGTAATTTTAAAAAATCTTTTCTGGAATCAATTTTTATTTGACTCATTTATTTCCAATAAATTTTTTTTTTATTTTTTTTAAATTTTTTGGTCTACTTAAATCTTTAATGGTTCCCTCTTTAATTAATACATTCATTAAAGATGGACCCTTAGATTTCAGAAATTGTGGCAATATTATTTTAATATCAGAATTTTTTTTTATTAAAAAATATTTTTTATAACCCATACTTTTAGCTAAAAATTTAAAATTAATTGTTTTTGCAGTTGTTTCTGTACCACCAACAGACTCATGCGAATTATTATTTAATATTATATGTTTAAAATTTTTTTTACCAAAAAAACCATTAGTTCTTAATGATCCAAGATGCATAAGTATAGACCCATCACCATCTAAACATATGATTTCCTTATTTTCAAACATTGATAATCCCAAAGAAACTGCTCCTGCATGACCCATACCGCCTACCATATAAAAAAAATTATTCCACGGATTTTTAGATTTTCTAATGATTTGGTCTAGTTCTCTCGAAGTATATCCAGTTGTTGAAACTATCTTAGTATTTTTATTTATGGAGTCTAAGAGTTTTTTAATAAATTCTACTCTTGATATATTAAAAAAAGATTTATTATTTATTTTTTTAATATCAGATTTTAAAATAAGATTATTTTTTTTCACTAGGCAAGCTACTGGTACATTGTTTTTTTTTGAAAATTTAATCAATTTTGACAATTTTTTTAGATCTCCTTTTTTTGATAATTCAACATATCTTATATTTAAAAGTTTAAGAATATCAGGAGTGATTTTACCTTTAGTGTTGTGTTGTTCTTCGTCATTTGAATTTGGATATCCCCTCCAGCCAATCATTAGTAAAAGTGGTATGGAATAAACATTTTTATGTGCAATTGATACAAGAGGATTTATAGCGTTTCCTAAACCAGAATTTTGAAAATAAATGCAAGGAATTTTTTTTGTTGATAAATGATAACCTATACCAATTGAAACTGCACTTCCCTCATTGACTGCCACGATATGTTTTTTTTTATTTTTTTTATTTATAATTTTAGATAAAGATTTTAAAATACTGTCTGGAACACCAGTATAAAAAGAAACTTTTGAAGCTTCAAGAAGCTTAATCAATTCTTCTGCGAAAATCATTATTTAGTTAATTTATATTTTTTATTCATATGACCTATAAATTATTTGGCTACCTGTGTTATCAAATTTACATCGAAGGTATTTAAGCCCTTTAATTTTTTTTATTAATTTTTTTTGAAATTTTTTTGGTATTATGACCATCATAAAACCACCACCACCCGATCCAAGTATCTTACCCCCATAAGATCCGCTTTCTAGACAGACTTTATATAATTCATCAAGATTTTTATTTGATACTTGTTTTGCAAGAGATTTTTTAAGTGACCATTGTTCGTGTAAAATTTGCCCAAACCCCTTAAGCCAATTAATATTATTACTTTTTAAAATTTTTTCTCCATCATTTACTAATCCAAAAATTTCTTCGTAATATTTTAATTTTTTTTTAATCAAATTTATTTTTTTGCTCTCTAGTATAGTAGAGTTTCTAACTTGATTAGTATATATTAGAAAAATACTTTCCTGTAATTCAGAAATTTTTTGACTCTTGATTTTTAATTTCTGACAATTAAACTTATTGTTAAAAAAATTAATTTTGTTAAATCCTCCATATGCACAAGCTATTTGATCTTGCGAACCTACACTTTCTTTAAGTATTTTTTGTTCTAAGTAAATTGCTTCATCAGCTAATTTTTTTTTGGAAATTATTTTATTTTCTAAAGCATTTAAAGAATGAGCTAATCCAACTGTAAAACATGAGCTCGAACCTATACCAGTCCTTGCAGGTAGGTCTCCATGATGAGTTATATCTAATTTTTTATTTATTTTTCTGTATTTTAGAACTTCTCTTACAACTGGATGTTTTATATTTGATATCTTATTTACTTCATCCCTTCTATAAAATCTAATTCTATAATTGTAATTAAAAATATCGGGCAATTCTCTTAAAACTATATATGAATAACTTTGGATAGTTGTTGAAATAACTGATCCTCTTTTCTTGTTATACCATGCGGGGAAATCAGTACCACCTCCAAAAAAGGAAATTCTATACGGAGTCCTAACTATGATCATAATTTTTATACCAATGTAATGTTTTTTTTAGACCCTCTTCTATGGTATTTTTTACCTTAAAGTTCAACTTTATTTTTGACTTATTAGTATTAATTAGTCTTCTCGGTACCATTTTTGGTTTTTTTTTATCATATAAAATTCTGGCATTTTTATAATTTTCAATCTTTAAAATTAGTTTTAATATTTTTTTAATTGTTACTGATTTTCCATAACCAATATTAAATATATCATGATAATTAATTGAGCTTATTATTCTCTCGATTGCACCAATAAAGTCATCAATAAAAAGAAAATCTTTTAGGTCATTTCCATTACCCCACACAATTAAAGGATTTTCTTTTTTTACTACTCTTCTAATTAATGAGGGTATTACTTTAGATTTTTTTTCATCAAATTTATCAAATGCACCAAAAAGGTTACTTGGTCTAACAATTATAGTTATCATTGGTGTCTTAATTTTATTTGAATAAATCTCACATAATTTTTCCGAGAAAAGTTTCATCCAACCTGAGATAAAATATTTATTGTAAAATTTGTAGTTAACATGATTTTCACTTAAAGGAGTTTTAGTTTGAGGATAAACCACGCTACTACTAATAAATATAAATTTTTTAACATTATTTAAATGTGATGCTTCTAGCATATTCATATTAAGTCTTAGATTTGGATTTAAATGAACTAATGGTTTATTTTCTATTACATGAGCGCCAGATGTATTCGCTGCGCACATTATGACAATATCAATGTTTTTTGTGATTTTAATGCAATCTTTTAAATTAAATAAATTAACTTTTTTATAATCCACATTTTTATATTTTTGAAATTTTTTTTTTTTTAAAAAAGGTTGCACTTATTTTATATCTTTTTTTTAGTGAAATTTTCTTTAATAAATTTATTCCAATAAACCCTGAACCACCAGCGACTAATATTTTTTTTTGCATTTTTTTTAAATTATTTATCTAATTAAAAAATTTTTCGATTTAACTTTTGATCTCCAATAATTTAGAAGATCCTGCATTGATTTTTCAAAACTTATTTTTGGTTTCCATCCTGTATGATTAGTAAATTTAGAGGTATCTGGAATTTGTAAGTCTGCATCGATAGGTCTTACGCGATTTTTATCAACTTTTATTTTTATTGATTTTTTTTTAGAAGATTTAGAAATTAGAAACTTAAGCATGTCACCGATTGTACAAGAATATGAGCCACCAATGTTATAAATTTCTCCTGGAACAGGATTTTTCGTCAGCAGCAAATAATATGCTCTTACCGCATCTCTTACATCTGCAAAAGTTCTCAATGAATTTAGATTTCCAACATAAACTATTGGAGGAATTTTATTTTTTTCTATTAAGGCTATTTGTTTTGCGAAAGAGGATTCTGCAAATACATCACCTCTTCTCGGTCCAGTATGTGTAAACATTCTCGTAACAATTATTTTTTTCTTATAAGCTTCATAAAAAAACTTACCAATCAAGTCAGTTCCTACTTTTGATATAGCGTAAGGAGATGCAGGATGAAAGTTACAATCTTCTTTAATTGGAATATTTTCTGCTTTTACTTTTCCAAAAACCTCAGAAGATGAACATACATGTATCCAAGGATTCATTTTTAAAAAATGAACTGCATTTAAAAGATTATAAGTTCCAATTATATTTGTATTTAGTGTATTGTTTGCCTCTGAAAAACTTACTAATGGAAAACTTTGAGCAGCTAAATGAAATATATAATCTGGCTTTATTTTTTTTAAACATTTAATGACAGAGCTATAATCATTAATGTCACCATACAAAAATTCTAATCTACTAATTTTTTTTTTATAATTTATTAAATGTTCAATATTATCCAGAGGACTTCTCCAACGGCAAAGTCCATATATTTTACACTTGGTATTTTTTAATAAATAATCTGTTAAATGCGATCCAACCATACCTGTTATTCCTGTAATTAGAATTTTATTATTTTTATGCATTATTAGATTGTCCTCCATCAACTTTTATATTTTGTCCGTTAATAAATGAACCATTATTAGAACAAAGAAAAGTTACAATATTAGAAACATCCTCTGGAGTACCAATTCTATTCAAAGGGATATTTTCATTAATCCATTTATTATATTCCTTTTTATTTTTTTTCTTAAAATCACCCCATCCAGTATTTTCAATTAAAATTGGACCGGGAGATATTGTGTTAAAGGTAATTCCGTTTCTCACAAATTCCTCCTTTTTAGAAAGTGATTTCATTATTGAAATTTGAGCAGACTTTGCTGCACTAAACCATGGTCTAGTATCTTTCTTTACTTCTAAAGCTATATTTGAGGAAATAGTAACTACTCTACCCCATTTATTTTTTTTCATTTTTGGCAAAAAATAATTTGTAAAAATAATTAAAGGATCTATATTTTTTTTGTAAACTTCATCCCAAACATTTTTATTTGTTTTAAATATATTTTCATTTCCCCATCTTCCACCACCGCCAACATTATTAATCAATATATCAATTTTATTATATTTTTTTGAAACTAATCTTGCTATACTTGTAATTGATTTTTCAGATAATGCGTCACCCGATAATACTAGCTTTGATATATTAAATTCACTTAACAATTTTTTCGTATTATCTATTTTTTTTTTGTCTCTAGAAAAAGTAATTATATTTGCGCCGTATTTTGCAAATGATAAAGCACACGAAAGACCTATTCCATGTGTACCACCTGAAATAAATACATTTTTATTTTTAAAATTAAAAATCATTTTTTTTTATTTTGTTTAATAGGTTATCATATGAGATATTTAAGATTTTATGAATTCTTTCTCTGCTTTGAGAATACTTAAAAAGTTGTAAATTTGGCACATTCAAATAGCTAATATTGACATTTTTTTTTGATCTTCTAGTTAAATTTTCTATAATTGTGCTTATACCGCCATGAAAAGTATTCTCGTCATAAACGATTATTTTTTTGTATTTTGCTATTTTACTGATAAATAATTTTTTATTAAATTTTTTAAATCTAAAAAAATTTATTACATCAATATTTTTTTGTTTTTTTGCTAATTTAATTGAGTTTTTACAAAAATATCCTGTTGTTATGATCAATTTTTTTGCATTTTTTATTTTGTAAATGTATTCAAAGCCTTTATTTAAATCATATGAAACATTTCTAATGTAGTTCAAGTTTCCTTTATCCAATCTTACATATAAAGGTCCCTTAGTAAGTAATATTTTTTTTGAAACAGTATCAGCTAATATATTATCACTTACATTAATTATCTCCATTTCTGGAATAAGATACATAAGCATAATATCTTGAATTGCATGGTGTGTAGGTCCATCATTAGAGAAAGAGAAACCTGGACCAACTCCTATTATTTTGCATTCAAGTTTATGACTGGCAATATTGAATTTAATTTGTTCATAACATCTAAAGGTTAGAAAAGTACAAAATCCATAGATGATTGAAATTTTTTTTGATTTACTCAATCCAGACGCCACGTTGATTAAATTTTGCTCAGATACTCCGACATCTATAAAACGTTTATGTTTTCTACTCTTTTTTAAACTAAATACATCAGCATCGTTAGTTAGAATAAATATATTGTTATTTTTAATAAATTTTGATCTTATATTATCAAAAAAAATATCTCTAATATCTTTATTCATTATAAATTTTTTTATATTTTTCATATATCAGCTCAAGTATCTTTTTTTCAGGCAATCCGTGACTAAATTCTAAGCTATTTTCAAACTCTTTAATTCCATTACCTTTTATTGTATTAGCAATTATTATAGACGATCTATTTGATTTTTTTACTTTTTTAAATATTGAATTTATTTGATTTACATTATGCCCATTAATTAAATATTTATTTATATTTAAATTGTTAATTACCTTTTTGTCAAAAAATTCCTTATAATTAATAAAGCTAGATGCTGACATTTTATTTCTATCAACTATTAAAATAATATTTTTGATTTTTTTTTCTGAAATATAAAATAATGCTTCCCATATTGATCCTTCATCAAATTCAGCATCTCCTATTATGTTCCATATTTTTTTTTTTGGATTTGCCAAGGATAAGCCTATAGAAACACCAACAGAGTGACCTAGTGAACCTGTATTCCAATCGACATATTTTAAGTTAAAACAATCTAACTGATTTCCTAATTGGTTTCTTTTGTACATTGAAATGAAATTCTTTTCAGTAATAATTCCTTTATCCATTAAGATCAAAAAAAAATTTGCTAAGGCATGCCCTTTACTTAAAATAAAAAAATCTCTATTTTTTGAATTTATTTTTATAAAGTTTGAGTAAAATAAAACAATCATCATATCTAGACATGAGAGTGTTCCCCCAATGTGAAACTTAAATCCATCTACTAAAAGTTTGATAAACCTGAGTCTTAACTGTTTTCTTTTTTTAATTAGTAATTTTTTATTCAAAATTCTTTTCCAAATATCTTTTGGTTTTTATCAGTTAAAACTTCAATTAATATCGGTTCTTTTGTTTTAAAGCATTGTTTGAGTTTTTTATTGATTTGCTGTACTTTTGCAATCTTCATATATTTCAATCCAAACGCATCCGCTATTTTTTTAAAATTTAAAGTTCCTGCTCCTGTTTTAGACTCTGTATCAAGTCTATTACCAGAAAAAAACTCATCCTGCCATTTTTTCATTGATACATAACCACCATTATTAATAACAAACGTTTTGATATTTAAATTGTAATGTGAAATTGTTTTTAATTCTTGTAAATTAAGCTCTATAGAACCATCACCAGTAACTGATAAAACTTGCAGTTTTCTATCAGCTATTGCTGCACCAATTGATAGAGGAACAGATAAACCCATAGCAGCATTTGTAGTAGACGAAATTTCAATCTGTTTTTTTTCAAATTTCCAAACTTGTCCACCTACATAATAATTAGAGCCAGCATCGGTGATTAAAATACTATTTTTTTTTGATTTTTGTCCCAACTCATACATAAATTTGTATAAATCTATAGGATTTGAATTTTTGTAAATATTTTCAAATTCATTATTAATTTTTATCTTATTACATTCACTGATCCACTTATCGAATTTATATATTTTCTTTTCAATTTTTTTTTTTAGAAAATGTGAGAAAAAAACATCTAATTCAAGATTGATTTTATAATCAATCTTTCTAATCCCTAATTCTAATTCATTTTTATCGTTATTAACTGATATTATTTTAGCTTTTGGAGCAAAACTTTTAGGATCACCATGTGCTAAGGTTGGAGAAATTCTGCAACCTAAGCTTATTATCAGATCACATTTATCAGTTATTAATTTTGAAAATTTTGTACCTTTTATACCACAAAGCCCTAAATTTAACTTATTTGAAAATGGAAATAAATCGTTAGCAAAACGGGAATTTATGAATGGTACTTCAATTTTTTTTAACAGATTTTTAAATTTTATTGTATTTTTAGATTGTTTTAATCCATTACCCAGCAAAAATATTGGCTTAGAACAATTTTTTAATCTATTCAAAACATATTTTACATCTTTGTTTACACTTTTAATTAGAGGTTTTTTGGCCTTAAATTTTCTTAATGACTTGATTTTATTAATATTGAACGATTGAACATCCAAAGGAATTTCTATCCAAACAGGACCAGGTCTACCATTTTGACATAAATGTATACATTTCTGAATTTCATAAAGACAATCATATGGATTTTTTAAAGTGCAACAATACTTGGTTATATTTTTTAAAACTTTTGTAATACTAAATTCTGCTGTTCCTAAAGTTCTTATTTTTAAATTAGGATAGTTGTCTGATGTATATTTACGATCAACTTGACCTGATATTATAATTATTGGGGCACTGTCAACATACGCCTCCGCTAATCCAGGTAGTGCGTTAGTTGCTCCAGGTCCAGCTGTAACACATACCGCTCCAATTGAGTTCTTAGTTTTTGCATAAGCTTCAGCCATCATCGGAGCCGCAGCCTCATTTCTTGCTGCGTAATATTTAATTTTATTTTTTTCTATCGCGTCATTGAGATACATGGAACCATAACCGGTTAACATAAAAATATCATTAATACTTTTTTTTTTTAACTCTTTAGCAATTATAGATGCAACGTTAGGCATAAATTATCTTTTACTTTGAGTTATAAAAATCTCCATGTTCTATAATTAAAGAAGATTTATTATCTTTCCTGTATAGTGCTTTTTTATACTCAGAAAATATCTCATTTGGTTTATTAAGAAGCACAACATTTACCTCTGTTAAGATATCTTTAAACATTTTTGTATAATCCTGAGTGTGTTGTATACCACCATCTAATGGTTTTTTTGAACCTATAGATGTTCTAATAATTACCCTAGGTTTAAATTGGTTAAATGACATATATCTAATTTTATCAAGATGGTTCACTAGCTGATTCATTGCCAAAATCAAAAAATCAAATCTAGGGTAACAATTAACAGGAATAAAACCATTCAAGGCTAAACCAGTTGCTATTCCCATTTGAGTATCTTCAAAAACTGGCATTTCAATTTTTTTTTTTTTATCAATTTCTGACAAAGTGTTATAGATAGCATTACCGCTATAACTGACTGATTGACCAATAAAAACAACTCTTTTATTTTTAGACAAATATTTCATAGATTTTATTAATTCAGATTTATATTTTAGTTTTTTCATTTTTAAAACAATATCCAATTACCAGTTCCATGGTGTGGAAATTTTCTTTTATATTTGTAATAATAAATGTTTTTTGGAACTTTGCTTAATTTTTTCCAGGCTACCCTAGTTGGAGTATTTGTGCTAAGTCCGTTATCCTCGATTACGAAGTTTACAGGCAGATTAAAGTTTTTTACATATTTATAGCATTCATGAAAAGTTCCTGTCTCAAAAGTCATATCTCCAATAAAAATCCAAACTTTACTTTTGTTTTTTTTTAATTTTAAAGATAAACCAAGACCCACACCAATAGACATTCCTCCTCCAACTATCGAAGATGAGTAAAATTTATACTTTTTTGAATTTATACCCATACTCCTGCCTTGCATTATTCTTTTTTTTAATAGCCCGATTGGCATTCCATGTAATAAGGCGTGATAGTGGCTTCTCCAGTTAGATATCACCCAATCATCTTTTTTGATTTTTTTAAAAATCTTGATTAATTGTTTTTCATTATTACCCGAAAGATGTATTGGTGCTCTAATTTTTCCTTTTTCATAAAGCAATTTAATATCAATCTCAAATTTTTTAAGAAACTTTTCATTAATTCTTTTTCTATTTTCCATTTATTTGTCTATAACTGTTATGATATAGATATAATGTATTGTTGATTTTTTAATCTTTCAAGCAAAATGCATAGTATATCAAAATATATTTATGAAAAATAAGATAGTTTATAAAAATAAATGGTTTTCAATAAAAAAATTTGAAAATTATTTTGTGTTTGATGAAAATCAAGACCAAGTAGTAATTTTACCAATTATCAATTCAAAAAAAATAATATTGGTTAAACAATATAGAGTTCCATTAATGAAATTTACTTTAGAATTCCCAGCTGGTGGTTTTAATAAAAATAGTGAAAAACCGAAAATTGCTGCAATTAGAGAGCTTTTTGAAGAAACAGGAATTAATATTTCTCAGACCAAAAGATTAAAACAATTAAAGCGTATGTCAGTAAACCCTCAGAGACATTCAAAAATACCATACGCATATTATGTAAATATAACTGAAAGCGAATATAAAATTAGATCTAAAAAGATTTCAAAAGAGATTAAGGCAGTTATTTCTTTAGACTTTAATAAATTTATAGATTTTTATCAAAAAGGGTTGATTATTTCTTCATTTATGGGAAATATTTTCTTTAATTATCTGTTGTTAAAAAAAAAAATAATACTAAAAAATATTAACACTAATGAAAAAAAGTAAAATAATAGTAGGATCAACCCAAATAAATAATGGATTTGCTGGTCAGTATTATCTACCTTATTCTATAGGAATACTTCAAGCATATTTTATGCACAACTCAAAAAGATTTAGTGATTATAAGTTTTTGTCAACTATTTACAAAAGAGAATTGTTAAAAGATTGTATAGAAAAATTAATAAGTGCAGATATTGTTTTATTTAGTACATACGTCTGGAATGAACAAATTTCTCTCAAAATAGCTGAGGAGCTAAAAAAAAAGGATAAAAATAAATTTATAATTTTTGGAGGTCCCTCTGTTCCTGACTCTATTGAGGGAAATGCAGAAAAATTTTTGAGAAAATATTCTTTTATAGACGTTTGTATTCATCAAGAGGGAGAAAGAACAGTTTCTAAATTACTAGATGATTATCCTAATATCGACTATATAAATACACCAAATATTAGTTATATAAAAAATAATAAATTTAAAAATAATCCAAATATTCCAAGACTTAAAACATTTGAAAAAGCACCATCACCATATTTATGCGGGGTATTTGATCAACTTATAGAGGAAAACCCAAATGAAAGATGGTTGGCAAGTTGGGAGACAAATAGAGGATGTCCATTTTCTTGTGCTTACTGTGATTGGGGCTCAGCAACCAATAGTAAAGTTGCAAGAATGGAGATTGACAGAGTTTTTGATGAATTAGATTGGTTTTCAAAAAAGAAAATTGAATTCATATTTTGTTGTGATGCAAACTTTGGAATGTTACCAAGAGATTACGATATAGCCTTAAGAGCTGTTGAAAATAAAAAGAAATATGGATACCCACATGTTTTGTCAGTTCAAAATACTAAAAATGCAAGAGAAAGAGCATACAAAGTACAAAAACTCCTTGCAGAAAATTCACTAAGCAAAGGAGTAACTTTAGCAATGCAATCGGTTGATAGTCATACTCTAAAAGAAATTAAAAGAGATAATATTTCTATAGAGGACTATCAAGAACTTCAGAGAAGATTTACTAAGGATGGAATTCCTACCTATACAGAATTTATTTTAGGTTTACCAGGAGATACATATGAAACATTTGCTAAAGGTGTTTCGGATGTAATTCAAGCTGGTCAACATAATAGAATTCAATTCAATAATCTTTCTATTTTACCCAATGCTGAAATGGCTAGAGAAGACTATATGAGTAGAAATCAGATTGAAGTAGTTGAAACAGCTATAGTCAACCCACATGGATCTTTAGATGAAACTCCAGCTGATGGAATATATGAAAAACAAAAATTAGTTATATCGACCAAGGATCTTTCATTGGAAAATTGGCTGAAAACGAGAGTATATGCATCCATTTCTGAATTTTATTATTTTAATAAAGTATTACAAATTCCAATAGTATTTATGAACAAATTAACAGGTATATCTTTTAAAGAAATATTTGAAGGTTTAATGAATGTTGAAAAAACAAATTATAAAGTTTTACATTCTATTTCTTCATCAATACAAGATCATGCAAAATTGATTACTAAGGGAGGATCAGAATTTATATTAAATAAAGAATGGCTTGGAATTTATTGGCCACCTGGGGAATATGAGTATATTAAATTACTAAAAGAGAATAAATTAGACGAATTTTATAACGAGTGTGAAAACTATTTTAGTAGTTTTGAAATTAATAAAAATTATAAAAAATTATTAAATGAGTGCATTAATATTAATAAAGCAATGATGAGACAACCATTCCAATCCAAAAATATTTTAATTAAATCGAATTATAATATTATTGAGTGTTATGAACAAATCAAACAAAGCTTAGATTTTAAAATTGTTAATATGGAAAACGAGTATTTAATCGTAAAAGATGATTTTATTTACGATAATTGGGATGATTGGATGAGAGAAGTTATCTGGTATGGACATAGAAGTGGAAAGTACACATGTAAAATAATCAATAAAAATTCTAATAATCAAATTAAAAATAACTATGAGAAGAGTTCAAATGTTATTGGTAACTCTTATATAGTTTAAAATGAAATTTAATATTCTTGGTAATACTGGGATTAAAATATCTCGATTAGGTCTTGGAACTTGGTCACTAGGAGGGAAAACACCAGGCAAAACGTCATACGGAAATATTTCAAAAAAAAAATCGTTAGATATTATTTCTAAATCATTTGATTTAGGTATTAATTTTTTTGATACCTCACCTGCCTATGGGTTTAGCGAAGAAATTCTTGGTAACTGTTTTAAAAATAAAAGAGACAAAGTAATTTTGTGTTCAAAAGTTGGTATGGACAGATATAAGTCAAAAAAAAATTTTTCTCCAAAATTTATTAAATTTCAAGTTCATAAAATTTTAAAGAATTTAAAATCAGATTATATTGACTTTATCAAAATGTATAATCCAGACCCTAATGATAAAATATTAGTTGATGGTTACGGCGAATTATTAAATTTGAAAAAAAGGGGGTTTATTAAACACATTGGTGTTTCACTTCAGTCTCCAAGTGACTTAATTAAATTTGATAAAAAAATAAAGTTCGAAATTGTACAATGTAATTTTAATTTACTTGATTTAAGAGTTTTGGAAAAAAATTTTTTAAATAAAATAAAAAAAGACAGAATTGGTTTAGTCGCTAGAACAATATACTGCTTCGGCGTATTTACCGAAAAATTTATAAAATTAAATACATTAAAAAAAAAATTATATTCTAAAAATGATCATAGAAATAGATGGTCTAAGCAACAAATTAATAAGTGGATAGAGGGAGTGCGTGAAATTAAATTATCACTTCAAGAAAAGCGGAATACAGAAAATTTAGCTACTAGATTTGTTAATAGCTATAAATTTATTTCAACTTCATTAATAGGGGTTCAAAGTGAACAAGAATTGAAAAATAATATAAACAAAGATAACTTTATTCCTTTAAGTAGAAATAAATTAAAAAAAATTAAACTAATTAACAAAAAAAATTTTTTCTTAAACCGTTTATCACCAAATAGAATTACATAATATTGTGTCAATAATTTACTTTACATAATTAAAAATCAATATATAAAAAACGTGCTGAATCATGGTGGGGAATAATGTGCAAATCATTAACTGTTCCTGCAACGGTAATTGAATATAGTCCGAGTGCCGCCCAGTAAAGTCCGCTGTTGAATGAAGGCCAGGAAAAGTCTAGTTCTACAATTTAAAAATTAACAACGGCATAAAATATTTTTAGAGTAAACTAAAAATAAAATGCTATGATTAATTATTTTAAATTTATAATTTTATTAACTTTATATTGTTTTTATTTCACAAACTTATCATCAAAAGAAATTCCAATAATCGTAATTTCTCCAAGTAAAAAACCTCAGTCTATATCAACAGTTGGTACTTCTGTAATGATTTTAGATGAGGAATTTTTTAATAATTCTCCGGAATATTTTCTTGGTGATGTAATTAGTAGCGAAATAACTAGTGCAAATTATTTTCAAAATGGTGGTAAAGGAACATCTTCCGCAATACAGTTAAGAGGTTTGCCAAAGAGATATTCGACTGTTTATATAGATGGGGTTAAAATGTCAGATCCATCAAGTGTTTCAAATGATTTCGACTTTAATCACATACTTACTAGTCAAATTTCCAGAGTAGAAATTTTAAAAGGTAACCAAAGTTCAGTTTATGGAAGTGGAGCTATAGGGGGTACTATAAATATATTTACAAAAAATCCAAATGAAGGTTTTAACAAAAATTTTCTTTATAATACAGGCTCAAACGGATTACAGAATTTTGCAGGATCACTGTCTAACTCAAATAAAATCTATAACTATTATATAGGCCTGGAAAGATTTCATACTGACGGAATTTCTGCAATGATGCATAATGATGAAAAAGATAGATATAGAAATAATTCTTTAATAGCCAAATATGGATATAATTTTACAGATAAATTAAAGTTAAAAAGTAATTTAAGATATGCAGACACTTATTTACAATATGATAAGGAAATAGATACGTCTACTGCTACACATGATGAGGAGGTTGACGGTACCGAAGCATCTTATAGCATTAGTATGTTTTATGATCCATATGAAAATTTTACAAATAAACTTACTTTAGCTAACACATATATAAAAAGAGTTTATGGTGCCACTGTAAATAGTGGTAATGCACTTCAGGATAACTATTATGGTGATAGATATTCATTATCCTACAACGGAAATTATAACATTAATCTAGATAATAGTATTTTTTTTGGTTTTGAGAGAGAGGATGACAAAATAGGATATAATAAGGATCTTTCTGGCCAAAAAGATAAACATAATTATGTGACCTCAAGTTTTTTTGATTTTCAAAGCAGAATAGCAAAAAATATATATATTACACTAGGATCAAGATTTGATGAACACTCTCTAGCTGGAAATGAGGATTCACATAGGGCAACATTTGCCTACTTGTTTGATGATAAAAGTTTAAAACTTAAAAGTTCATATGGAACTGGCTTTAGATATCCATCTCTATATGAAATGTTTTTTGTTTACGCAGCTAACTCTAAGTCCCTTGGAAATGTTAAGGCCGAGAACAGTAAAAGTTTTGATTTTGGTTTTGAAAAGTTTTTTTCAGATCTCAATTTAAACCTCGAAGCAACTTATTTTAATTTAAGATATTCAGATGTTTTAGAAGGTTGGAAAACTGGAATTAGTTCAGGATTAGCTTACACAACTCAAAATATGCCTGGAACTGTTAAATCACAAGGTTTAGAATTAATTACCAAATGGTATATTAATAATAATTTAGAACTTGGTCTAAATTATACATATACCTCAACATATGATGGAGCAGAGCAAGATGATCCAGACAAAAACTCAAGTTATACAAACGCACAAATGGTAAGAGTACCTAGACATTTAGTTAATTTAAAAACTAATTTTTCAATACCCACTTTAAAAAATATAAATTTTTCAATAAATACTAAATGGTCTGATATGGCCAGAGATTACGGAAATGGTAACAGAACCTTTAATGATGAGAGGACTGATGATTATCTTGTAAATGATCTTTTAGTAAATTACAGGGTCTTTAAATCTTATAATATTCATTTAAAAGTAGGAAATTTGTTAAATGAAAAATATGAAACTGCAAGAGATTATTCTCAACTTGGTAGATCAATTAATATAGGTATAAATAAAATTTTTTAATTTATATTAATTGCTTTCTATTAGTTTAAATAAGAATATATTAATATAATGAATTATTTCAAAATTTCATTAGGAATTTTTTTAGCTTTAGCAGCGAGTAGATTTGTTCCTCATCCTCCGAACTTTACCAGTTTAATTGCACTAAGTTTTTATATGCCAGCAATTTTTGGAAGAAAGTTTATACCTGTTTTAATGATTTGTTTTATGTTTACAGATTTAATTATTGGAATTCATAATACAGTTTTATTTACATGGGGAAGTGTTTTAATAATTGGATTAATGTCCATCCATTTTAAAAATGGTATATCAAAAAGAATTTTAGGATCTTTAGCTGGAGCGATTATATTTTATTTAATTTCAAATTTTGGTGTTTGGATTTTAGGTGCATATGAATATTCATTAAAAGGTATTATAGAATGTTATACTCTTGCATTACCATTTTTTACTCACACTGTTATTTCAACTTTAGTTTTTGCTTCAGTAATTGAAGTATTAATAAAGATATATTATTTTGCTAAGGTTAAAATTATTAATCAATAAAAAATTTAGAAAATTTTCTTGAATGTTTTATTTTTTCATAAAAACGAAGATATGTTTTAAAATACCATCTGGTTAATTTATCTATAATTGGAAATAATGAAAATAATTTTGTAAGCAAAATTACTTGAACAGCATAAAGTCTTGTTTTTTTTTCTAATGTTATCCAGTCTTTTTTATTTGACGCCTGATATTTAGATGAAAAATACCTTATCGGGTATTCTAAAAAACTTTTTTTTAATATTTTACTGTGACTCATGTTATTATTAGCTAAGGCAAGGGCAAGTTTACTTGGCCTTTTTAGGAAAAAATTTCTTTGATTTTGTAAATACTTACCGTCACCATCCTCTACATTCTCCTCAATACCACAAGTTACAAAATCATTTGAGTTTTTTATGAATTTCCAATCTTCTGAATTTGGGACTGCAGCATCTAAATAGTCACTTACTTCTATCGAAAGAGATTTATATTTATATTCAATATCTTTTCTCGAAGGATAAACACAAACTAGTTCACCAGCATTAATTGCTCTTTCAAGATATCCCTTTTCACCAAGTGACCATCTTATACTTTGTTGAAAATATTTAGGTCTATAATTATTAAATATTCTATTTTCCTCTTCTTTCGCAGCATACTTCATAGATAGATATACTAAATCAAAACTTTCAATACTTAGAACATTATTTATTTTATAATTTTTTAAATCATTTAATATTTTTTCATATACTTTTAATCCCATGGGATAAAATATTACTTTATATTTTTTTTCAATGAGGGAGCACAAAGTCACAAAATTATTTTTTGCCTGCAAAACATCAGGTTGAATTCTAACCCAAGGATTGGAATATTTATTAGCTATTGTAATACCTTTGGAGAAACAAATATTAACAACCTCACGTTTATCTTTAAAGACCATCTTATCAAGTTCATCGATTAAATCTGTATCAAGATGAACATCACAATAACCTTCCAATTCTTTAAAACTTTCAGAGTTTTTAATTAAAGAAACAAAATATTTGCTCGTAAAAATTTGGTAAAATACTTTAGTTTTTTTTTTTAAATATGGAATATTGCCCTCAGCCAATAAACTTGGAATTATAAAATTTATGTAATTGTCGACAAATTTTTCTCCCCAAACTGCAGTTGTTAAATTATATCCGTTCATTGTGTTTAGTTCCTATTAATTCGTTAATAAAAAAACCTATTTAGGTTCATAGATTGAAGTACCTATTATTTTATCTACTATTGAAAGTAACCATAGCATATGGACTGTCTCAATTATATTATATGAATGAGAATTTACCCACAAATTAACTCCAGATTTGTTTAATTTCATTAAGGTGTTATTTTTTTTTCTTCCAGTTAAAGTAACGCATTTATAATTCTTTTTATTACAAAATTTTATTGCATTAATTAGATTTTTTGATTCTCCTGAGCACGAAATAAATACAACTATATCACCTACATCACCGTAAATTCTTATTGCCTCCCTAACATAGTTTTCATAACCATAGTCATTCGAAAAACATGTTATTAAATCTGGTTCATTAAAATTAATTGCTCTAATACCTGAATTTTTAGATAAATCTACTGAAACATGGCTAGCTGTTGAGGCACTACCACCATTGCCAATAATTATCACTTTATTATTTTTTTTCTGACATTTGAGAAATAAATTTGATATTAATTCTAACTTTTTAAAGTTATCTTTATTTTCCTCTAATAGAAATCTTGCTTCTTTAAAATAATTCTTAAAATTAAACTTTACCATTCGTTATATAATTTTTAAACATATTAAAATTTCATAAATATATATTTGGATTTTTCCAATATACAATTAAATTTTGAAAAATAATTACATTAATGCTAGAAAAATTAATTAATTTATTTGTTGTAAAGCCTTATTTATTAATTATAGCTTTATACAGACAGGACTAAATTTAATAATATCAAATGAGATATAAATATTTAGAGAAAAATAAGTTAAATCAAGCTGTAATATTATGTGGAGGTCTTGGAACAAGGCTTGGAAAAATCACAAAAAAAACTCCCAAACCTTTAATCAAAATTTTTAAAACAAAAAATATTTTAGATTTAATTATTTATAATTTATCTAGATATGGAATAAAAGAAGTTTTGTTACTGTGCCATTATAAGTATAATTTGTTCAAAAAAAAATATCACCAAAAAAAAATTAATAATTGTGAAATAAAGTGTATATATGAAAAAAATCTTTTAGGAAGCGCCGGATCTATTAATAATGTTAGAACTAAATTGGATAATGAATTTTTATTGTGTAATGGGGATACTTTTTTTGATATAAATTTGTTGGATTTATATACCTCTTATAAAAAAAAATATTTAGGAATAATTTCACTAGCACAAACTAATAAAGGCTCTAATAGATACTCCAAAATTATCCTAAAAAATGAAAAAATTGTTAGTTTTAACGCGAATAACAAAACTAAGTTAATAAATTCAGGAATATGTATTCTTAATAAAAAAATTTTTAATTATTTTAATAATAGTAAATCCTTAGAAAAAGAGGTTTTTGTAAATTTATGTAAAAAAAGAAAACTTCAGGGTAAAATATACAATAAAAATCACAATTTGTTTATTGATATTGGTGTTAAAAAGGACCTAATTAGGTCACACTCTTTTTTTAAAAAAGTTCTTAAAAAAAAAGCGATTTTTCTAGATAGAGATGGAATTATCAACCTAGATAAAGGTTACACATTTAGAATAAAAGATTTTTATTGGAGAAGGAAAATAAAAGAATTGATTAAATATTTTAATGATAATAATTTTTTCGTTTTTGTAGTTACAAACCAATCCGGGATCGGTAGAGGATACTACAGTGAGACAGATGTAGATAAATTGCATGATTGGATAAATTATAAACTTCAAACATATGGCGCGCATATAGATGAATTTCAATACGCTACATATTTTGAAAATTCGAAAATAAAAAAACATCTAAAAAAAAAACTTTTAAGAAAACCTAATATAGGTATGTTTAAAAATCTCAAAAAAAAATGGAATATAAATTTAAAGAAATCTCTAGTTGTTGGAGATAAGTCAACAGATATAGATTTTGCAAATAATGCCAAATTAAATTCTGTTTTAATCAACCCAAGAGACGATATCTTTAACAAAGTTAAAAAACAAATCTTAAATATTAAATGAATTTAAATTTTATTAAAAATATCAATATACTAACGACACCGATACAAAGAATTTATTTAATTTTAATTATTTTCTTGAATATATTTGCATCTTTTTTTGAAATTTTCGCTTTAGCTACAATTCCACTTTTTGTAGCTTTCATTACAAAACAAGTCGACTTTTTTAAAGGTATTTTCGATTATTTTCCTTTTTTAGAAAATATTTACATTAATGATAAACTTAACATATTAATAATCATAATTATTTCAATTTTTATAATTAAAACTATTTTAATATTAGCTTCTAGTTATTCTTTAGAGAGGATTTGCTACGGTATAAGTTCAAATAATGCTAGAAAAATGTTAAAAAATTATTTTGATACATCATACTTAAATATTATTAAAATAGGGCCTTCGATAATACAAAGAAATATTCTAGAAAATAGACAGTTATCAGACTTTATAACGATGAATTTGAAGGTTATAAAAGATTCTTTATCTACCATTTTAATAATTATAATTATTTTTACACAAAATAATATTTTTTTATTTTTTATATTTTTGATTTTATTTGTAATAACCATGTTTTTATATTTAATGTTAAAAAAAATTTTTTATTCAAAGAGTAAGGAAAACGTGACAGCGATGGGTGTAATATTAAGAACTCTTGTTAATATTTTTAGCACAATTAAAAATATTACTTTATTAAATAAAAAAAATTATTTTATTAATTATTTTAACAAGCAAAATACTTTGGTAAATTATAATAATGCTTTAATGAAATTTTTTATTTCATTTCCACGCGCTATTCTAGAATTGACTGGAGTAACAATTTTGATGTTACTAGCATATTACTATCTAAGTTTGAATTATACGAGCGAACAAACAATTGTGATGATTAGTTTAATTGCAGTTTTTACAATTAAATTAGCACCAACCTTAAGTAGTTTATCTAGCTCATTGGGAGGTATAGAAATTAGGAAACCCTCTATAGAGTTAATTATAAAAGAATTAAGCAGAAAATCTGAAGATAACTATAATAAGAATGTAAAAAAAAATTTTTTTGGAGATACCATAAAATCAATTAAATTAGATAACTTATCTCATTCATATGACCCTGAAACTGGTGATGTTTTGAAAAATATAAATTTAAATATAGAGTCAGATAAATTGGTTGGAATTTTTGGCGCGTCAGGATCGGGTAAAACAACTTTAATTAATATTCTGATGTGTTTAATCAAGCCAAACTCAGGCAATATAGTTGTGAATGGTAGGAAAAATGTTATAAATGATAGATCTTCTTTTTTTCCTTATATTGGGTATGTTCCCCAAGATATATTTTTATTTGAAGGCACTTTAAAAAGCAATATTGCTTTGGGTGAGAACGAAAATGATATTGATCAAAAAAGACTTCGGGAAGTTATAAATTTATGTGAGCTAGAAGATTTTGTTGAAAATCTGCCAGATAAGGAAAATCATAGTATTACAAGTGATGCAACTAATATTTCAGGTGGTCAAAGACAAAGAATTGGTTTAGCAAGGACATTATATTTTAATCCTAATATATTAATAATGGATGAATCCACCAACGAATTAGATATAAATACTGAAAAAAAAATATTAGAGAAATTAAAAAAACTATATTCTAATAAAATATTTATTATTATAAGCCACCGAATGACTACATTAGCAATGTGCGATGAAAGGTTATATTTAGATAAGGAGAAGATAGAAAAAATAAATAATTTTGATGAAATTGAAAAAAAACTACTAAAAATTAAACAAAAAGAAAATAAATGAAAGTTGCAAGCTTATTTAAAAAAAATAGTTCAAATTTAGATTATTCATATGTCATTGCGGAAATAGGTCATAATCACAAAGGTTCTCTGCATATAGCAAAAAAATTATTTGAAGAAGCAAAAAAATCTGGTGCAGACGCGGTTAAACTTCAAAAAAGAAATAATAAAATTCTATATACAAAAAATTTTTATGACTCAGTTTATGAAAATGCGAATAGTTATGGAGATACATATGGAAAACATAGAGATAACTTAGAATTTGGTAAAAAAGAGTATAAAGAACTAATTTTGTTTGCTAAAAAAATAAATATAGAATTCATATGTACACCATTTGATGTACCAAGTTTAAATTTTTTAGAGGATTTAAATTTTCCAGCTTACAAAATAGCATCAGCAGATTTAGTTAATATACCCTTACAAAAAAAAATTGCGGAAACTATGAAACCAATTTTTCTTAGCACTGGTGGGGGTAACTTCAAAGATATAGAAAGAGCATATAAAAATATTACTTCAATAAATAAAAGATTAGCCATTTTACATTGTACCGCATCTTATCCAGTTGATCTAAAAGATATGAATTTAAATGTTATTAAAGAACTAAAAAAAAGATATAAAAAAAAATTAATAGGATTATCGGACCACGAGAATGGGATAGATGCAGCTCCTATAGCTTATATGTTAGGAGCTAGAATTTTTGAAAAACATTTTACTTTAGACAGATCCTGGAAAGGTACTGACCACTCATTTTCCTTAGAGCCCGCTGGATTAACTAAATTTGTCAGAAATTTAAAAAGAGTTCCAATTTTGTTAGGTAATAAAAATAAAAAACTCTTAATGTCTGAGAGAAAACCTTTATTTAAAATGATAAAATCTATTGTTGCCTCAAATAATATTGAAAAAAATACAATAATTAAATTTAATCATTTAAGTTTCAAATCTCCTGGCGGAGGTCTTAAACCATATGAGTACAAAAAAATTTTAAACAAAAAAACAAAAATTAAAATTTTAAAAGACGAAAAAATATTACCTAAAAATCTTAAATAAATGAAAAAAAAAATTTTATTTCCAAAGAAAAAGCAAATGGGAAAAAGACCATGGGGTAAAGAAGAGCTTTTAGTCTTAATACCAAAAATTTTAACTTTAAAAAAGTTAACAATTAAAAAAGGTTCAGCTGGTGGATTACAATATCATAGAAAAAAAAATGAGTGTGGATATTTACTAAAAGGAAAATTGTTGGTTAAATACGACGATGGATCAAAAAAATTAAAAAAAAAGATACTTAAAAAAGGCCAATTTTTTCATTTTAAACCCTACGGTGTACATCAAGAGATTGCATTAACTGACTGTATTATTTTAGAGGCATCATCACCACATTTTAACGACAGAGTTAGAGTTGAGGATCTCTATGGATTGAAAAATGGAAAGGGTCTTCCAACAACACTGGTTAAACATATAAGGTTTAAGTAAAATCCAATGAGAGGATCAAATTTTAAGGTAATAGCATTAATACCTGCTAGATCTGGATCTGAAAGAATTAAAAATAAAAATATTATGAATTTTTACAAACACCCACTGCTTGCTTATACAATAAATAGCGCAATAAATGCAAAAATATTTGATAAAGTTTTCGTTTCAACCGACAAATATAAATACGCAAAAATTGCAAAGTACTATGGAGCAGACGTAGATTTTCTTAGGCCTAAAAGATATTCAAAGGCAACCTCTTCGGACTTTGAGTGGGTTAAATATACTATTGAAAAATTTGAAAAAATGAAAAAAACATTCACCCATTTTTTTATTTTAAGACCAACAAATCCTTTTAGAAATACAAAAACAATTATAAATGCATGGAATACATTTAAAAAATTTAAAAAAATAGAGTCTTTAAGAGCAGTTAGTATAGCAAAAAATCATCCAGGGAAAATGTGGTTCGTTAAATCTAAAAGAATATTTCCTCTTCAAAATTATAAAATCAAAGGTCAACCTTCTTATAATAATCAATTTAAAGTTTTACCAAGAATATATATGCAGAATGCAAGTTTGGAAATTTCAAAAATAAATGTAATCAAAAAATATAAAACTATTTCAGGAAAACATATAGTACCATTTTATTCAAAATTACATGAATCTATAGATATAAATTATAATGAAGATATTTTAAATATTAAATCACTTATAAGATCTAAAGTGATAATCAAACCAAAAATAAAAAAAAAATCTTATTTTAAAAAATAGATGACAAAACTAAGCTTTATTTTTTCAGCCAGAGATGACGATTATGTGAAAAATTTTATTAATAGAATGGAATTTTGTGTCAATTTTAATTTGTATCAAATCAATTCTTTAAATAAATTGCACGATGTTGAATTTGTAATTATTGACTGGGGTGGTAAAACAAAAATTAGTGAAAAATTTAAAGTAATTAGAGAAGAATTTAAGAAAAACGTAAAATTTTATTATTTTCCTCCTGAAATTTCAGAAAAAGGAAATGAAGAATTACCTGGAAAATTTAATCAAGAGGTAGCAATAAATTGTGGTATTCGAAGAGCAATTGGTGATTATTGTTTAATAGGTCATCATGATATTTTATTTTCAAAATCTTGTTGGGCAAATATATTTAGAGTAATAGAGGATAAAGATTTAAAAAATATCTTTTTTTGGATACCAAGATTTACATTAAATAAAGGTTTATCTCAAAAAAATCCAAACATAGATGATGTTGACAATTTTCTGAAGAAAATATTTATCTCGAAAAAATCTGTAGAATTTTCAACTATGCAGCATGGCGGTGGATCTGCGGCAGTGCTTTCTGGAAAAAATGTAATTACAGACAAATTTGGACTAAGTGAAAATTTAAAAGTTAAAGGTAGATTTAGCCAAGTAGACGCAGACATTTGGCAAAAAGTTAGTTCAGAGTTTGATCATATAGATTCCTACTCCCAAGGAATTTTTTGTCATAAATTACCAATTTATGGAGATAGTAAAAAAAATAAGTGGCTTAATTCGAATTATGCAAAGAGAAGATTATTAGATTTCAGATATAATTTAGAATTTGAAAACCCTGATTATGGTTTAGGAAAAGTAAATATATCTTACGAAATTCCAAAAAATCAGACAAAAAATATTTTTTTCAAATTTGATAAATATAACACAAAGATTGATAGTTTTAGTTCTAATATTTTTTATGCACTAAAAAATAATTATTACAGCTTATTTGACAATTTTAGTTTCAAGGAAATTATTAAATCTAGGAATTTAATAAATTTTATGAATGAGAGTAAATTTTTTAATTTTGTATCAATAGGTTTGCCATTAAAAAATCGAGCCTCAATAATCTCGAAAAATTTCAATTTTTTAAATGTTTTTTTTTATATTCCTCATAACCAAAATAATAATAAAAAAGCTTCGCTATCATTACAAAAAATAAATAGATTTTATAATAGAACACATGAGGGATATTATAGATTTATATTAGAGAAAGATTTTGATAAATTTACTAATAAACTTCAGAGACTTAAAAAAATGTCTGATTTTTCTGCGATAATTGAGTTTTATGTTAATCAATTTGATGAAAAAATGATAAAAAAAATAATAAACATAATTTTAGAGAATAAAATGAAAATTCACTCGGTTATATTAAGAAATAAAAATAAAAAAATTGACGATATTTTTTATTTAAGTTTTAGAGAGTATAACTCTGACATTTATGTAAATTCTAAAAATTTGCAATTCACAGACAATTTAATGATTAAAAATATTATTTATGATTATGTTTATTATACGATATCTTTATTATCGATTTTATTTTGGTACTTCAAGAATTCAATTTTTAAATTGAGAAAATTTATTAAAAATATTTTAAATTAAAATTTATAATGTGTGGAATATTTTTAGTTTACTCGAAAAATAAAAAAATTAATAAAAAAAAATGTTTAAAATCTGTATCGTCTTTAAAGAGAAGAGGACCTGATAAAAATAAGTACCAATTTTTCAATAACAATCTTTTCATATTCAATTCAGTTTTATCTATTACAGGAAAGTTAGATACCACTAATAAATTATATAGATCTCCAAATAATAATTTTTATTTAACATACAATGGAGAAATTTATAATTATAAAGAATTATCAAAAAAATTTTTTAAGAATCGTTTTTTTTCAAATGATAGCGATTTATTAATTAATTTATTTGCATATATTAAAAATAAGTCAACTTTTCTTCAGTCAATTAATGGAATGTATTCATTTGTAGTTTATGATAATAAAAAAAATAAAATTTATTTTTGTTCAGACGTTCAAGGTGAAAAAAGATTATATAAATTTGAAAACAATCATGAATTAGTTTTATCTTCTACAATTAGTGCAATAATAGATTATATAGGCGGTGACAAAATTTATCCCCAAATTTTTAAAGATTATATAAATACCCGACATTTTAATTTTTTGGAAAATACAATTTATAAATCAATTACTCCAGTAGAACCTGGTAAATTATTTGAATTTGATTTTAATACTTTAAAATTAATAAATCGAACTATAGAGAATATTTTTGATTGGATCGACGAAAGACGTTACAGGGAATTTGAAAAGATGGATTATATAGAAGTAATAGAATATTTTGATAAATTATTTAAGGAACAATTAAGTATAATGATACCAAATAGGAAATTTGGTACTATTTGCAGCGGTGGAATCGACTCATCTTTACAAACTAGAATGATTTCTGAGCACACTGAAGATTACATAGTGGGTGCAATTCATCACAAAGGTAAAGATAAAATTACCGAAAATTTGGCAGATTTTGAAAGATATATTAATAAAAGGATTCAAATATTTAATGCTAATGTTAAATTAAATTATGAGTATGCAAAAAGGTGTGTTAGAGAAATTTCTATCCCGTTTTTAACTCATGATTTCGTTGGAAGATATCAGATTTCAAATTTTTTCAAAAAAAAAAATTGTAAAGTTTTTTTTTGTGGCGATGGTGCTGATGAAATATTTGGAGGGTACGAAGCATATGCAAATTTAGATTGGAGCAAAAATAAAATTAAAAATATTTCGCCGTATTCTACATATGGTAATCAAATTCCCAACGAAGAAAGTGCACTTAAAAAAAAATTTAATATTTTTTTTATGAAAGCAACTGAAAAATATAGTTTTTTAAATATAAAAGAAATAAACATGCAAAGTTCACTTTTTTCAGATTACTTTCTATGTACGAGATCGGTTTATAATATTGGTACCGACTTGGTAGGTTGTAATAATTCGGTTGAACCCAGGAATATGTTTATTCAAAAAAATATTTTAAAAAATGCAATCAATTTACCGATTAAGTATAAAATAAATCAGAATGCTAAAGATAAAAGGTTTATTCTAAAACCTTTATTAAAGCATATTTACTTAAAATATTTTCCAAGAAGACTAATTTATAAAAAACAAGGTTTTTCCGGTTTTCCTAATGAAATGAAAAGATATTTAGTGAATAAAAATTATTATAATATTAAAAAAAATCTTGATATAAGTAAGTACTTTAAAGCTAAATTATCAAGGAGTTTAGAGTGGAAAATGGTAAATTTAGAACTTTTTTTTGAAAAAAATAAATTTATGAAAAAAACAAATGTTAAAAAAAATTAAAACCAAAATTTTATCTGCGCAATATTTTTTTAACAGTTTAGTGTTAAATATTTTAGGAATACAAATTATTAGATATATCTGTGCACACCTAATATATAACTACAAATTTAAAAAACTACATTTAAATAATGATTCAAATTTGGAAATTTTGAAAAAAAAAGGTTATGTGAAATTTGAAAATTTTATTAAAGACGATGAATTAAAATACATTAAAGATGAATTTGAAAAATTAATAAAATCTAAATATGCAAAAAATGTTCAATCAGAAAATGAAGGGACTGAAAATATTGTAGTTTTCACAAATGATGAATTATTGAAAGATTATAAATACTTAAATTCAATTATAAATGATGCAAGAATAAAAAAATTGTTTTGCGGATCCGAAATAAAAGATAATGTTAAAATTAGTTGCAGACTTGAAAGAATTTATTGTAAAAATAATTCTCTTGAAGATATTAACAAAAATTTTCACTATGATACTTTTCATAATACATTCAAAGCATGGTTATATTTATCAGACTCTAATCTTAAAAATGGACCACTTAACATTATAGAGGGGAGTAATCGGTTTAGTTTAAAAAAGCTATTTTATATTTATATTCATTCGATATCTTATTCATTTAATAAATTTTTTAACAAAAATAAAGATTTTCAACTTTTTAGATTTTATAATAAAAAAAGTTTATCAAAAAAATCCATTAATCTTATTGCGAGTCAAAAAGATTTTTTGCTGGCAAATACTCACGCTATACATAGAAGAGGAGATGCTTCAGAAAATTCAATAAGAGATGCTTTACATTTCTACTCACGTGAGAATCCTTTTTATTAATTATTGTGAAAAATTTTATTATAAAATTACTTCAAAAAAAAAAAATATTTTTATCAAGAACAAATTGGAAGCAATTTTATTTCAATCGAATTGGTAAAGAAAAACTTATAATAAGTTTTGATGAAATTATAAAAAAATTTATCACTTATCCAAATCCGATAATATTCGATGTTGGTGCAAACAAAGGAGAAACAATTGAAAGATTTAATAGAATTTTTGAAGCAACTTCATTTCACTGTTTTGAGCCAAATAAGATTGCTTTTGATATTTTGAAAAAATTTGAAAACGATAAGATAAAAATAAATAATTTTGCTCTCGGAGACAAGATTGAAAAAAAAAAATTTTTTTAATTATCCGAAAACAAGTTCTAGCGGTTTCTACAGTATTAATCAAAATTCAAAAATTTATGACATAAATAAAAATTTCTCTAATAGTACAGTTGAGGTTAGTACAGTTGATAAGTATTGTGAAGATAATGGTATCTCAAAAATAGATATTCTCAAAATTGATACGCAAGGGCATGAAAAATTCGTCTTAATAGGCTCAAAAAAAATAATACAAACAAAGAATATAAATTTTATTGAAATTGAAATTCATCTTGGAAATCAATATAATAGAAATCCTACAACATTTTACGAAATAGAAGAAATTTTAAATAAAGATTATAGATTAATCGGAATAGATAGGCATGGAAATGTAATTGGTGATATGGATTTTCAGTTTAATGCTTTATACGCTTCAAGAAATCTATTTTAAGACAAAAAATGAGTAAATTAACCTTTATATTTTAACAATTTTTAAGTGATCAAAATATTTTTATTTATAAAACAAATATTACATAACCTACTTTTTTTTTTAAAAATTAAAAAATACTTAAGCAGGTATCCAAAGTGGTATCAAATAAAATATAAAAAAAATTCAGATTTTAAAAAAAAAATACTAATTGCTACAAGTACAGGTGGGCATAAAATTGCATTAACTACAGAGACAATTTTTGGTTTTTCATTAGAGATGAAGGGTGCAGATGTAGAATTTTTACTATGTGATAAAAGTTTATCTGCTTGTAGTCAGTGTAATCATAACCAATATGTTTCGGATTTCGAATTTAATATTTTAAAAAGTAAAAAAAATTGCTTTAGCTGCTGGTCAGTAGGTAAAAAATATTTAAATCAATCTAATTTTAAAATAAATCGATATAGTGATTTTATTGATAAAAATGATTTAAAAAAAGTTGATAGAATATTAAATGAAATAAAACTTGAAAAAATAAAAAAATTTAAAATAGAAGATACTCCAATCGGAGAACATGCTTATTCTGGAGCTTTAAGATATTTTGCAAGAGGTGAACTCCCAAATTCTGCAAATTCTAAAAAAATTTATTTAGAATATTTTAAATCTGCGCTTATTTCATATTTTATGGCTATAAAACTTTTCTCAAGTAAGAAGTTTGATAAAGTTATTCTTAATCATGGGATTTATACACCTCAAGGAATAATTTGTGATGTTGCGAAAAAATTTGATGTAAAAGTTGTTACTTGGTTCACATCTTATAGAAATAAGACTGTAACCTTGAGTCATAAAGGCACATATCATAAAACACTTCTTAAAGATGAATATAGAGATTGGGAAAACATTGATTTGGATAAACAAAAATTAGATAAAATAGAAAAATATTTACTATCAAGACGATATGGAAATGATGACTGGATATATTTTCAAGAAAATAATCAAAATTTTAATATTAATGAATATTTAAAAAAAAAAAATATCGATACAAATAAAAAAATTGTTTCACTTTTTACTAATGTTATTTGGGATGCTCAACTTTATTATGAGCAGAATATATTTAATAATATTATAGAATGGTGTAATAACACCATTGATTATTTGAAGAATAAAGACATAATAGTATTAGTAAGAATTCATCCTGCCGAACTAAGTGGAAGTTTACCTTCAAATCAAAAAATTTATGATGAAATTATTAAAAAATTCAAAGTTCTACCAAAAAATGTTTATATAATACATCCTGAAGACACGATTAACTCATACTGTATTATAGATAAAAGTTCATTTTGTATTGTCTATGCATCAACAATTGCAAACGAAATAGCAGCCATGGGAAAACCATTAATTATTGGTGGTGAAGCATATATTAAAAATAAGGGAATTACATATGACCCAATATCTAAAGATCAATATTTTAATTTTATTGATAAATTAATTAATAACCCAGTTTTAAATGAAGAGATTAATTTAAGAGCTAAAAAATATGCTTATTATTTTTATTTTCAAAGAATGATTCCTATAGATTTGATTGACATTTCTGAGGATAATAAAAAAAATTTTACAATTAACACAGAAAAAGCAAAAAAAATGGCTTCTGGTCATTATTTTGACAAAGGTTTAAATACAATTTGCGAGGGTATTTTGAATAATAAAGACTTTGTTTACAAGGAGTAAATTAATTCTAAAACATGAAAATTAGAGAAAAAATTATTAATAAACTTGATATAAATTTTGAAAAATTATCTACTTTTTTTAACAAAAAAAGATTCAGAAAGTTTGGTAAAAATTCAAGAATTAGATACGGCTGTATTCTAAATAATCCAGATCTCATAGAAATTGAAGATAATGTTTTTATAGGAGATCATGTTTGGTTAAATGCCGGAGTTTCAATTAATAATAAAGATACAAAGCTATACATTAAATCAGGATCTCATATTAGTAGATTTTCCCACATCAATGCATTTAATAAAGTAATAATAGAGGAAAACGTTTTAGTTGCTGAAAATGTTTATTTAGGAGACACAGATCATGAAACCACAAAAAAAGATATAGCAATTATAAAGCAGGGTAATAAAATTAAAGGAGAAGTGATTATAAAAAAAGGCTCTTTTATTTGTAGGAATGCAGTTATAAGCGCTGGAGTTACAATTGGTGAATTCTCTATTGTTGCACCAAATTCATTAGTAACACAAAAAATTATACCACCAAATTCTTTAGTATTTGGTAATCCCTCAAGAATTTTTAAGAGAAAATTTAAATGAAAATATTAAAAACAGTAAAAAAACTAATCAATAGTTTAAAAAATATAGAAAAATATAATATTGAAATTGAAAATATAAAATTTCAAAATGGATCTATTCTTTATAATCTAAACCTACAAAAAAATTCAAAAAATATTCTTGATTATGAATTTAAAGTATT